>ENA-OPCL01002220-OPCL01002220.1-human-gut-metagenome-genome-assembly--contig:-NODE-2220-length-13097-cov-4.064944_pt1 | contig 13097 bp, 8 predicted proteins | sample MGYA00241251_ERZ501482 | MGnify/ENA primary metagenome ERZ501482 (study PRJEB25962, sample SAMEA2042581) | human gut metagenome | biome: human gut; feature: human-associated habitat; material: faeces... | reverse complement strand
GCTGCCGCATCCGGCGGCACAGGTCCGACGCCGTGCCGGTATACAGGGTGTCGTCCCGGCACCAGAGCATATAGACATAGTACATCCCCTCACCTCACTGCCCCCAGCATACCACGATCCGCCGCCGGGCGCAACGGTCACACCGGGGGATCGTCGTGAAATTCGATGAATTTCAGGGCGTACAGGTCGCAGCCGGTGGAGAAATCCCCCTGCCGCAGCACCAGATAGTCCGTGCCCACGGCCTCCAGGATGCCCTCCTGCCGCACCAGGCGGTACGAGCCCACCAGGAAGCTGGCGGACGCGCGGCGGCCGATGTTCCGGCCCAGCAGGTCCCGCAGGGAGCCGCCGCCGGAGTCAGAGGCGTTATGTATGTTCATGGCGCACCTCACGCATACAGATTCCCTGCCGTCTCTCCGGCGCGGGTACTCCATCCTATGCCGGGGCGGGTGAATGCGTTTCTGAATGCATAGCGCAATGGGCAAAATTGGCCTTAGGAGATGCATCGCACGGGACAAAAGGAAAAAATATCCATATAGATGGGAGAAATAGATGGGAGAAATAGATGGGAGAAAGAGTCGAATTCCGGTTGACAAAAACCGGATATGTAGTAATCTTGAGCATGGAACCTTGCCTGTGAACGCAAACCAAACGGCGTTATTAAAAGAATAATAATTGCTGTTACACGGGACTTTAAAATTTGTGAAAATAGGCAAACGAGAGGAGAAAATGCATGAAAAAGACCTTGAGAAAGAAATTGGTATGCATGCTTATGATGGCGGCACTGCTGCTGAGCGCGGCCATCACCTATGCGCAGCCGGCCAGCGCCGACAATCTGAATGCGGACGAGGTGAACCGGTTTAACGTTATTTTGGTTATCGACGGCAGCGGCTCACTGGTTTCCGGCAGCAGTGCAACGGACAAAAGCGGACTGAGATACGATGCGATCAACCTGTTTCTGGCTCTGCTGACCAATGACGGAAACCAGGTGGGCGCTATCGTGTTTGATGACGATTCCAACAACTACTTGCTCAATACCGGGCTGACACCTGTGTCCGGCAAGGGGGATAAGGTGTCGCTGGGAGAGAAAATCCGCAGTGCGGGCACCAGAAATGATACCGATATCGGTTCAGCGCTTTTGAGTGCGGTGAGTATCCTGGAGGCAAGCGGAAGCCAGGACGGGCGCAGCCCGGCGGTGGTCCTGTTCAGCGATGGGCGCACGGATCTGGGCGGCAATAAGGAAGCCTATGAGCAGTCGCTGGAGAATCGGGAGACGGCTATCACCAAGGCCCAGGATGCGGGCATTCCCATTTACAGCATTTGCCTGAACGCTTCGCCGGTGGCGGATCCCCAGGAGCTCAGCGAAATTGCCTCCCGGACCAGCGGCGGCTTCGTGTCCGTCAGCAGGGCGGAGGATCTGGCTGGCGCCTTTGAGACGTTCTATCAGCTGATTTTCAATTCCTCCGGCAGTGAAAAAAGAGATGTTCCCTTTGGTGCGGACGGAAAGCTGACCTATTCCTTTGACGTGCCTTCCGTGGGTGCTGAGGAGGTCAATATCATCCTGAAGCAGGCGGGCTTGCAGAGCATTCAGGTCAGCGGGCCTTCCCGGCAGATCAGCGCTGCGGAGCTGGAGGAAAACACCATGACTGGCGGTGATTATGAGGTCATCAAGCTGGTGAAGCCCCAGGTGGGCCAATGGAATCTGGAGCTGTCCGGCACGCCGGGCTCTCGGGTAACCGTCAATGTGGTTTACAATGCGGACAGCGTGGCCGAGCTGGTAACGGCCGATGGAAAGTCCGAATACAACACGGGTGAAAGCGTCACCTTCCAGGCGTATCTGAAGAAGGACGGAAGCCGGGTGACGGACAGCTCTGTGCTTGGTGAATATAAGGCTGTGCTGCATCTGAGCAATCTGACGGATGGGACGACGCAGGACATCGACATGACGCCGGATGCCGACGGCATGTTTGTTTATGAATTCCGGACCAACCAGGAGAGCAGCTATAGCGCCTATGCGACGCTGGAGTTTGGCAGCCTGGTGCACCAGAGCGGCGACGCGGCGGTGAACTTCGGCAACACACCGCCGACGGCGGTGGGCGGCGTTACGTTGGTGGAGGAAAAGGTTGTGGTGACGCCGGTGTCCGGCCGCCACCGCAGCTTTAAGCTGGGAGAATATTTTTCCGATACGCCGGGTGATACGCTGCATTATGTGATCGTATCGTCTCAGCTGGTCAGCGATACCGCGGCCATCGATGGGGATACCTTAAACGTGGAGACCAGCAAGAGCCGCAGCGGCGATCTGGTTATTGCTGCGGTGGACGCCCAGGGCGCACAGACACAGATCACCTTCCGGTTTAAGGTCACCAACCTGACGTTGGCCATTTTCATCACGCTGGCGGTGGCTGTGGTGGTGGGCGTCATTGTGGCGGGTGTCACGATCTGGAGTGTAACGCACCCGCTGTGGAAGGGGGAACTGAAGGTGGTCAACCTGGATCGTTCCTGTGCCGGTATGTCGCGGAGCCATGCCAGCTTTCGGGGCAAGCTCAAGCTGAGCTATTTTATGGTCGGACCCTGCGGCCTGAATGCGGACCAGTGCTGGTTTGTCACCAAACCCGGCAGACGGCTGAAGTTCTGCTCCAAGACTCCGTTTTACGTCAATGGAATGGCACTGAAGGAGACGGATGTCTATGCGGGAATGACGCTGATCTATGCAGACGAAAAGAATCGCACAGGTATCCGCATTGACGCGGCACCCGGACGCCGATAAGCAATTACTGAAAACCGAACGATATACGACATACAGCGACAATGAAGGAGCATTGATTTATGAGCATGGAATCGAATATGTCCGGCATGATACCGCCGCCCCCCGTGGATAATATGGTGATCCCTCCTGCGCCTCCTGCGCCCCCGGTAGGGGCAATGCCTCCGGTGCCTCCCGCACCCCCGGCAGGGGCTATGCCCCCTGCACCTCCTGCGCCTCCGGCAGGGGCTATGCCCCCGGCACCTCCCGCGCCTCCAGCAGGGGCAATGCCCCCTGTGCCTCCTGCACCCCCGGTTGGGAGCATGCCCCCTGTGCCTCCCGCACCGCCGGTTGGGACTGTGCCTCCGGCACCTCCTGCACCTCCGGCAGGGGCAATGCCCCCGGTGCCTCCTGCACCCCCGGTTGGGAGCATGCCTCCGGCTCTGGCAATTCCGAGTTTCCCGCCGGTTCAGTTGGTGGAGAAGAACGGAAAGTTGTATTGGATGATGGGAGATAACGGACGCGGCTGGGACGGAAACAGTTGGGTGCAGCTTTGACAAGCTGGCCCTGAAAGCAGGAAATAAAGGAGGACGTGAAAATGCCTAAGTATGATTCCCTGTTACTGAACTGCGGCGGCGGTATCATCAACCGCAGCCAGCAGTCCAAGCAGTACCGCGGTGCGGCGGCACTGGCCATCGGCATCGGCGGCACCGGTGTGGCGGCGCTGGCGGAGTTGAAACAGAAGGTGTATCAGCAGCTGGAGCCGGATGATCCTAATTCTGCGGTTCCCACGTATCAGCACATCCAGTTTCTGGCCATCGATTCGGACACCACCGATATCGACCGGATGCGCGGCAAGGCCAAACTGGACAGGGATCAGGAGTTTTTCTCCATCAATAACCCCAATCTGACGGCGGTGCTGAAGGCCAAGGACCAGGTCAAGGGCAATGCTGCCATGAACTGGATGAACATTGATAAGATCAACAATCTGCTGAGCAATGATGGAGCCGGTGGCGTCCGCCAGGTGGGCCGCTATCTGCTGATTTCCAAGGCGAGTGCGCTGAAGTCGACCATTGAGGCCAAGTGTACGCAGGCGCTGAAGGGGATGAATGGTCCCAATCTGGATGTGTATATTTTCGCCGGCATTTCCGGCGGTACCGGCAGCGGCTGCTTCCTGGACACCTGCTATATTGTGCAGAAGGCGCTGGAGGACAAAGGCTGGGCTGCATCCACCAATGTGATGGGCTTTTTCTTCCTGCCGGATGTGGTCACCAGCAAGACTGAGGTGGCTTCGCAGCCCGCTATGGTCAATTACAACAGCAGCAACGGGTACGCAGCCATGAAGGAGCTGGATTATCTGATGAGCCTGAAGGACGCGGATGATTGGTTCCGGCAGAACTACAGCGCCTTTAAGATCGAGACCCAGGAGCCGCCGGTTAAAATGTGCCACCTGATTTCGGCCACCAAGTCGGATGGCTCGGTGGTGCCCAACGGCTTCCAGTACTGCATCAATGTGGCAGCGGACTATGTTATGGCCTATCTGGCAGAGGTGCAGCTTCCTGCTGCCAGCAAGAACGCAGCGGATGGAAGCAGTACGCCGGCAACGGAATATGGACTGACCATGCGGGGCCATCTGGCCAATGTGAATAGCGGTGTCAGCGACTTGCCTCGTATGCACGGTGCCAATCTGTCCTATCACATTCTGGGCGCGGCAAATGCGGAAATTCCCATGACCCAGATCTCCACCTATCTGGCGGCAGGCTTCATGCGCCGCTTCAAAGAGGCAGTAGGCAAGGATCAGCTGGAGCTGAAGCTGTCCAAGGCGGCGGTGGATGATTGGGTTGAGGATATCGGCCTGACTGCCCAGCAAGTGTACAACGATGTGGTAAATAGCTGCCCGGACTTGATGCTGCCGGACATTGACATTGAAAGTCTGCGCTCCTATGGCGTTATGTCCAAGGGAAAGGCACCGGATCCCTGGGCCAGGTCGGGCAACGCCTGGTGCGACGGGTGCGAGGGAAAGCGTAGAACAAACCGCGCCGCGCTGGAGGGGGAACTGCCGAGCTTTCTGCCCGGAAATGCAACGGATGACTCCTTGATTGGCAGAACCTTCCGGAAGCTGTGCGACATTGCCAGAAATCCGGGAATGGGCCCCTATTATGCGGCCTATTTGCTCAGCTGCAACGGCTATGACCTGAAGGCGGCTGTGGATGGTGCGATCCGGGAGATGGAGGAAAACAAAAAGACCCAGAAGATGTATCTGGACAGTGCGGCAGACCGGCTTGTCCAGGCCAGCAGCAATTTCTGCGCGAACCGTTTCTTTGGCATCGGCGACAAGAGGGCCTATAAAGACTACATGGACAGCGTCAAAGAGTACTATAGGACCTATAACCATGTGCAGGAATGCACAGATGTGGAGAACACGCTGCGGAGATTCCGGGAGCAGCTGGAGAATCTGAACAGCGGGTACTTTGCCTTGCTGACGGAGGTGCTGGACAATCTGCTGGAGACCTTTGAGGAGGATGAGCAGTGGCTGGATTCCTTTGCGGCCAGTGCATCCCCCGGTTACACCAAGCGTATTTTGCAGCTGTCGGACATTAGACCGAGATTGGACGAGGCGATCGACGGATTGAACGCCACACAGCTGGTGCGGAACTTTACGGAGCATCTGATGAAGGATCCGAAGCAGTGGAAGAGTCGGGATGACGGGAAGATCGGTCTGTATATCAGTGAATTCATGGTGACGGTTTTCCAGACTCAGACGAATCGCTCCCTGGAGGACTACCTGTATGAGAAGTATCCGGAAACCGGGCACAATTCCGCGCAGCTGGCCCAGGCTGTCAGCAATGACATTCTGGACGGCGTCTATAACGATGCAAAGCCTATGTTTTGGTGCAGCCCGACTTTCCCACTGGGACAAAGTGATAATACTGTGACCTTTAACAGCAGCAGTCTGTCGGTGCCTGCGAATGCTTCGGCTGTCTGCAGCGCTGCCCAGCAGTTCGGGGCGGCCCATAACGAGTTCTTTGTCCGCAGAACTGGGCTGAAGAATCGCATTTTTGCTCTGCGCTTTTGCAGCGGTGTGCCGCTCTATGCTTATGCCGGCATGTCACAGATGAAGAAAAGCTATGACGAGAACAGGACAACAAAGTCTGGAGTAGGTGCACACCTGTATGCCTATACAGGCCGGGGCGAGGACGATTCCGGCTTCCATGACTGGAGAAACTTTCTGCCGGTGCCGATACCTTATTCCTACAGACCGGATCTGGTGGACCATGCCCAGGAGCTGCTGGCACTGTATGACGAGGGCGTGAAGAAGCAGATCATCTATACATCGGATGGACAGAATTATTTCGTTCGCCAGAGTGCTCCGCAGGATATAGCGGAATATAAGCCGGAGGAATTCACGGTGAACGGACGGTTGGACGCTGATCGTTTGCAGAAGGAGAAGAAACGTCTGCAGGATCTGCTGACGGGTATGTATGATCCGGCCAACGGCGGCAGACTGGTGTCATTGAAGAATGATGGCTTTAAAAATGACGGGACGGATGTTGTCGACCGGGTTCGCAAGGACTACTTCATGCACTACCCCATGCTGCAGCAGATCGTCCGCCAGGAGCTGGAGAAGCAGGAGAAGATCCGCCGGGCTATGGAGCAGCTGGATCAGATCGAGAAAGAACTTACTCAATATGAGGCGGACATGACCACCTTCACCAACATGGTGTTTTATGGCATGATCGAGTGCCTCAGCGCCACCGGTGAGCCCGAGTATGACCGCATCAATAAGGCGTTCTATAAATACCGCGACAGACGCGGCATGGAAACGGAAAAAATCCTGGTGGAGGATTCCAAAGCTTTCCGCTTCGGCAAGAAGTATCCCCTGTATGAGATGTTCCGCAGCTATCGGGCCATGGAACCCGATGAGGAGCCCCGGCAGGAGATGGATGAAAGAGAGGCTGAGCTGCGCAAGCAGACCCGCGGTGCCAACGACCACCTCATTGCGGCCTCCCTGGAGAAGCGGTGGAATGCCAAGGCGCTGCAGCAGCTGGTGCGCGACACGGCCAATGAGACGGACGAAGACAAGGCGGAGATTCGCCGGTTCTATGAGGAGCTGGTCAGCCGCATTCTGGGGTATAAGGATGTGTTTACGGATGAGCAGTGGACCAGAACCAGTAAGGTGGCTTCGAATCCTGCCCCTGCTGCCAGAACCTGGACGGTCAGCCCCGGCGGCAGCACGAGTTATACCGTGTATTCCGACCGCTCGCTGCAGATGGCCTGGGATGCGGTGAACAACACCTGGGTGCCGCTGACGGCGGGTATGTGGGTGCTGAACAAAGCCGGCGACGACTGGGATCCGATCCAGCTGGACGCCGCAGGAAACATCATCAACGGATAAACCGCCGGGACGCCGCGCGGCAAATGAGGGAGAGAACATGACTTACGCAAGTGCAATCGAAGCATGCAGCCGTATGATTTCCGGCCGCGCGGCCAATTCCGGCGCAGCAAGGCGAATCAGCACCCCGCTCCTGAACATTGTTTTGGGGGCGGGCGCTGAGGAGTGCCTGGAGACCGTCCGACAGAGCTATCAGGATTGCTGGTCCGCTGCGGCGGACCAGCTGTGCTGGCTGAAAACCGAGGACTGCATGGATGAGGCGGGGTTTGAAAACCGCGTGGGAGACGCCTTCTACACGATGCGCAGCAATCCGGGAGCCTTCGGAAGCAACAGCACGCTGAGAATGGCTTATTTCTGGGACGTGATGGATGACAGGTTCCCGGAGCTTTTCCAGGCGGTGCAGCATCAGCCTGATTTTGGCCAGGCTGTCACCGTGGCGGAATATTATTTTCTGTTTGTGCGGCAGGTATTCAATTCGGACCGGGAGAGGATCGGCCGGCTGCGGGCGGTTGTTGACTGGGCCGAAAGAAACGGGAAGCATCTGATCGTGCAGAGTGACCTGACAAACGGAAATGTCTCCGGCAGCGGCCCCGAGGGATATCAGGCGGCTGCCAACGTGATGGTGATCGTCAACTCGCAGGATGACAACCGGTTGGGCCAGGGGCTGGAGGCAGCTATTTGGGGGGCCGGTTCCTCCGCCGTGTGGAGCCTCAGCGCGGACAGAAAGGTCAAGGAGACGGATGAAATCGCCTGCGCGGCGATGGAACAGATCCTCACGGAGTGCCTGTAGCAGGCCGGTGCGGCCGGGGGACAGTCCAACATCCAGGAGACCCTCTGCGGAGCGCAGCAGGACTACGACAGCCTGTTCCGGGAGTACATAGACGAGAAGGAGCTGCTGCCGGATCTGCCCACATTTTTCCAGTATCTCCCGTACACCAAGGAGATGGAGGCGCTGGAGCAGAGCCTGTCCGACGCGCCGACCCGTGGACTCCTGGGAAGACTCCGCGGCCGACCGTCGGATACGATCGACGGGGACAAGCTGATAAACGCGGTGGCGTCTGTCGGGGATATCTGGGGTCTCTGCGTGAACCAGTATTATGGACGGTGTGTGCAGGAGCTGAAGGAAAATGCGGAACGGGTGCAGGAGTATTTCAAGCAGCTTCTGTGCAGCCGCCTTTCTTACGGCGCGATGAACGCCACATTGCAGCAGGAGGCCGTCAATCTGGAAACCCGCACGGATTGGTACGCGCCCATGAACATGAGAAGGGGAACGCTTGCAGAGTGTCTGCATCGCTATGCATGCAGCCAGGTTCTGCCAGAGGTGTACGGCTTCCTGGCGGGGCAGCTTTGCGCAGCTATGAAGGATGTATGCAGAAATGCGAGGGACTTCGGAAACACACTGACGGAGACCCGGAACGGGCTGCGGCAATCCCAGGGGAACGTTGATGAGACCATCAGAAGGGCCTATACACAGGAGATTGCCAATCTGGCAAATCAGCCGGAGTATCGGGACATGATGCGCCTGACGCCGTGCAGCACAGTGGAGAGCCTCTTGGATCAGTTGGTGAAGCGATTCCGGTTGATCGCGGATAAGGATGATAATTTCCGGCTTTCCTTGTTTGATGAGCTGCAATTCCGGGCGGGAATGGCCGGAGGCGGTGCGGCCTATGGGGTGGCAGTCCAGAGTCTGTTCGATTTGAATATGCAGACTGCGGGCCGGCTGATGGCCACGGTTCCCCCCAGCGGCGGACAGCTGTTCTGCATGCTGAGCCAGCCAACCCAGATCCAGAACGTGAACAATACCGGCGCGGCCTTCCGGATCCCGCAGCAGGACTATGTGGACAGGCTTTATGTCTATCCGGTGAATCCGGAAAATATTCTTTACAACGAAATTGCCGCAGCAAAGAAGGAGGAGTGAGCCGATGCCCATTACAAGGCCGAATATGAACCTGTACAGCATCAACAACCTGGCGCTGGACTATGATCCGGGCAGAGGGCGGTATGGATTAAGCCTGGAATGCCCCAGAGCGGACGCCTTTACCCTGTGCCTGGGAAAAAATCTTCCGCTGGCCGATCCGGAGAAGCTGGGCCTGACAGAGGAGGAGCTTCGGCGCCTGCATAATGGCCACTCCATGGATAAAGGGGGCTATCGGCTCATCGGCGTTACGCAGGGGACCTTCTATGCCATGCCTGTGTTCCGGGGATTTGAGGCGGATCCGCCCCAGACCATCCAGGTGTGGAGTATGATGGCGGTTCCGGGCGGGATCGTTCACCTATATTACACACCCGGGCGTGAGGCCGTATGTTTTATTCCGCTGCGCTATTCCGCCGCGCTGCAGCGCAGTGGCCTTCAGACTGTGCTGCAGGTGACTCTGAGCGATCAGTTTATCGGAAGCTATACAGATGGGGCGTTAATGTATCGGGTGGGGGAGTCTGATCCCATTCCGCTGCCCAGCGGCTGGCTCAACCGGGAGATACCGCTTCGGGTGTCCGATGGCGAGGAGGTCCGGGTCCTGCCGGCACCGGGCTTTGAAAACAGCTTCTTCCGGGAAGGCGTATAGCAGAAAGGATGGATGCGGAATGGGTAAAATTAAATGCCCCTATTGTTTTGAGGAGTTTGAAAGCGACAAGGTTTTGTTTCGGGCCAACACCGGCTTCACCCAGGAGGAACTGGACAGGGAGGAATTCACCAGCGGCGATGTGGACGAACACAAACGGCTGTTTGTGAAATTTTCCCAAAGAAATCCGGACGAAAAGCTGGACCGATACTGGAAGAGCCGCGGAGGAACCGCCGGCTATTCCAGTGCAGATCCTCGCTGGAATATGCCGCATATCGACCCCAATGATGCCGACCGGTTTTGGGAGATGCTGGACCCTGACGCCAACGGCGTAGGCGCGGATGGCCTTGTGCGGGATCAGGATGGCTTCGCCATCAGGGTGTATGACCGGTATTCCGATCGCGCCACGCCGGTGACGCGGCTGTGCCCCCACTGCCACAATCCCCTGCCCTTGCCGAATTATGGCAAATATCCCACCATTTTTATCAGTGTTGTGGGCATTACCACCTGCGGCAAAACGGTTTATCTGAACCAGCTGCTGACCCGGCTGGCCATGGCCATGCAGAATACCGGATACTATATCACGGAAAACAATCTGCCAGATTTCAAGGAAAACGTGGAGGCCAATATGCCGCTGCCCGGCAGTACGGATGACAGCGTCATGCGCCGTCCTCTGGCGGTGAACCTGGTTGACCAGAACGACCGCAGCAAGGCATTTACCATTGTTTTTTATGATATTGCCGGTGAGAACTGCGTCAAGTGGAACGATGATTACGCCAAGCTGGGCGACCAGGACAGCCGGAACAGCCGGGCCAAGGAGGGAATCGCCAGCTTTATTGCCCGGGCAGACGGCCTGATGTTTCTGGTGGATCCCAATCAGGTCCCCGGCTTTTCGGCCTATCCCGATGTGAGCGGTGTCAACAAGGTGGTCGGAGTGGTGAATCAGATCCGCGTCGCCCTGAATATGAGCCAGAACACCTGGGCGGATGTTCCAGTGGCGGTGGTTCTTACCAAAACGGATGAAATCCGGAATCAGTATCCCAAAGGAAACCAGAGCCCCATGTTCCGGCCTACGGCAGCTGTGTCCGGCGGCCTGAACCGGGAGGAGTATTTTGCCATCAGCCACGAGCTGGAGGACTACCTGAGCAACAATGCGGCCATGATCCTGGCGCAGCTGGGCCAGTTTGTCAGAAAAACCTTCTGCGGCGTGTCGGCCATCACCTGCGGCGTGGAACGGCGCTTTGTAAAATACAAAAACTGGTACATCCTGTACGATATCTGCGGCAGGAAGTATGACGAGCTTCGCGCGTGGATCAAGGGCTGGAATGAACGTTCACCTGAGGAGCGGAACTTTTATTATGCGTGCCCTGTTCAACGGATTACCTCGCTTGACCCGAAAACCCGTATGCCGGCGGTGGATCCGGTAACCCTGGAGCCGGAGCTGACCTCTATTGACATAGATATTAATGAGGATATCACAAAGGAGATTGCCTCCGGCATATGGACGGAGGTTTATGCCGACTGCGCCAGCGGACGGATCTATCTGAACATGTGGGAAATCTGGGAAGGGATCAATCTGGTTGGCTTCCCCAAGGGCGCACCGAATCCCCGCCGCGTGGAGGACCCGCTGAAATGGATCCTTTGGCGGCTGGGAAGGATCGGTCCCTATTTTCAGGCGGATCCTCAGCCGAAAAAGGCGCTGCTGGAGTCTGCAAGGAAATATCAGGGGCGGCTTGACGACTGGATGAACGAACAAAGGTGCAAACAAGAGCGGTTTTATAACGGGGAGGATCTCCAATGAAAATGGAGCAGGCATGCCGGTTCCGGACGGATGAAGCCGGATATATGGTCTGCGCCAGATCCCAGGATCTGACGGCGGATAATGAGAACAACCTCGGCTATTTCAACAGTACCATGACGTCCTTGTTTGAAAAGGACGGATCCGGCCCGAAAATGGGTCAGTCTATCCTCAGCTACGCTGTCAGCGAGGAGAACGGCGGCAGGCGGGATTTCCTGATTGCCAAATCTACCATGCGCAGCGATATCAAGGGGCGGGCCTCGATCTTTACCCACGCATACTTTATGGGGTTGGATGAATATGCCCGCTGCATGGAGACCGATCCCTCCGCTATTTACGGGATCGACACCGGCGACATGATGACGGCGCAGAGCGGCAGCCAGCTGCCGCCCAAGGAGACGGTCCTGCGTGGCGGCTTTGAGCTGTCTGTCCTGCGGGAGAAGTACGGCCTGACGGACGAGCGATATGCGCTGCTGCTCTATAACGTGTATCAGGCGGTGGCAGGCGGCGGGTCCCTGGCCCTGCTTACGCAGCTGCCCCTGAGCCAGACCCAGGATATGGTGCGGGAGGTGGCCTATTGCGCGGCCATGGGCATGCTTCCCGGTCTGCGCTGGAGACTGACGTGCAGCAGCGCCGCGGATACCCGCGCGGCCATCTGTGTTTCCAGCAAGGCCGGCGGAGGCGGCATGGGGATCCCGCTGTGTACCTTTGATCTGGACGATGGCGGCAGGCGGCTGGAGGAGGACCCGTTTGTTGCGGAGCTTTTCCGGTATCTGGCATCTGCTGCCCCGGAGGAGCGCCGCCAGATGCTGCTGGATATGCAGTATATTTTGGGGGAGCTGGTGCCGCTGGAGTATGCGTCACTGGAGATGATCGCCACCGCATATCACATGCGGAAGATGAACGATGGAAACCGGCCGGAAAATGACGTGTATGACCGCGTGGTGGGGAATCTGCTGCTTTGCGGCAGGGTTCCGTCGGCAAACCAGGAGACGGTGAACAAGCTCCTGATCTGGATGCTGAAAAGGCAGAACGCTGCGCTGCCCAAGCGGATTATGGAGCTGTCTGTGGACCGCTGCGTCAAACAGGTGCAGGCGGATGCGGCAGGCGGGCGGGAGCTCTGCGACTGTGTTTGCCGTCTTTTGCAGTACAGCAGAAGCGCTGAGCAGCTGGAGCTGCTGCAGAAAACGGTGAAAACCTTCGATGTGCGCTATGCCGGGCTTGTGCATGCCCTGCTGCGCGGCATCTTTTCGGACCGGGCATGCAGCATTGACCCGCAGACGGCGTGCAGTCTGATCCCGGAGATGCTGCGCTCCGGCGATGAAATGCTGACCGGGGATTGCGTGGAGCTGACCACCTGCCTGGATGCAGGGCAGTGCCGGCAGCTGGCAGAGAGCATTCTGCGGCATGTGGGGCTCCGCCAGATGACGCTGATGGAGCAGAACGTTCTGGCCAATATCCTGGACGAGTTGAGCCGGTCCGGCGGTGTGCTGGGAAAAGAGAGCTGCGAGATCCTGGACCGCAATTCCTGCGTTTATAACGGCAGACTGCTGGATGCCTGCGTGGGCTATATGGTGCAGGTGCGGCTGCGGCAGGAGCTGTTTTATT
>ENA-OPCL01002212-OPCL01002212.1-human-gut-metagenome-genome-assembly--contig:-NODE-2212-length-13166-cov-2.200366_pt1 | contig 13166 bp, 10 predicted proteins | sample MGYA00241251_ERZ501482 | MGnify/ENA primary metagenome ERZ501482 (study PRJEB25962, sample SAMEA2042581) | human gut metagenome | biome: human gut; feature: human-associated habitat; material: faeces... | reverse complement strand
TCTTTCGCACTCTGCTGAACTGTCTTAAATGCATTATTTACGAGGATTGCTATAGACGGTCGTAAATTGCAGGCAAGATATGGAACATAAAAAAGTATCTGATAAGGGGGTATTAGATCATGTCTGCTTATCAGATACTTTGTTTATGCTTCTGGCTGTGTTCGTGTCATCAGTTGATTAGTTTGATATTTACGATCAATTCTCGAAAAATGTGACAGTAAAACCATCAGTTCCTATAGTTACGTCAGAAATAGTATCATTATCCCAGAGAGCATCCGTAATAACAGACTTTAAGGCTTCGTCCAGAATAAGATTAAATTCTTCTTCGATAAGTGAGAATGGAACCAATTTCTGGACTTCTGCACATTCCAGAATAAAATTAAGTATTTTTTCTTCCATGATAAATCCTCCTCGTAAAATTCCATACAGCATATATTACAATAGACAAAGCAATCTGTCCACCTTAGATTTTATTTTTGATAATTCATTATGGTACGATACAGGTGGCGGTATATGACAACCGATTAGAAATTACTTCTCCAGGAAAGCTGCCAATGGGACAAACATTCATATAGGATGTACCTTGATGGTGGAGATATATAGCTAATTATTCAGAACTTTCATAGACAAAACGGATTCCATCGTATATACTTTGAGTAGAAACGAAAAAAGAAAAGTAACTGTTCATGATAGTTTGGAGTATCTGCGTAATGAACAGCTACGGGAAAAAGGGGAACAGTTATGTTATTGGTAAAGAATGCAGAGATTTACGCACCGGAATATCTCGGTAAAAAGGATCTTTTGATTTGCGGGGGAAAGATTGAATGTATACAGGATTCCATCAGAGAATTGCCTGTGGAGTGCGAGGTGCTGGATGCAGAGGGCAAGATTCTTACTCCCGGATTTTTAGATCAACATGTACATATCACCGGAGGCGGTGGAGAGGGAAGCTTTCATACGCGGACACCGGAATTACAGATGTCAGAACTGGTAGAGAACGGTATCACAACAGTGGTGGGACTTCTGGGTACGGATGGTATCACCAGGAGTGTGGACAATCTTTATGCGAAGACCCGGGGACTCTGTGAGGAGGGCGTGAGTGCTTATATGCTCACAGGTGCTTACGGATATCCCAGCCCGACTATCACAGGTGAAACAGACAGGGACATCGTATTCGTGAATGAGATTTTGGGTGTGAAGCTGGCGATATCTGATCACCGGGCACCTAATGTGACTGGTGATCAGTTGGTTCAGATTGCAAGTAAAGCTCGTGTGGCGGGAATGCTCAGTGGAAAGCCAGGCATTGTGGTGCTTCACATGGGAGATGACAAAGATGGTCTTGCGCCGGTATTCCGGGCATTGGAGGTGAGTTCTGTTCCTGTACGGATTTTCCGTCCCACTCATGTCAACCGGAATGAAAAGTTGCTGGAAGAGGGCTACGAATTTCTGAAGCGGGGAGGTTATATTGATCTGACCTGCGGTATGCACACTTCACCGGGAGAATGTGTTCTGGAGGCTAAAAAGCGGGGACTGCCCACAGAGCATATCACAATGAGCTCTGACGGACACGGAAGCTGGTCTAATTATGCTGAGGACGGCAGCCTTCTGGAGATAGGTGTATCTGGTGTGGATGCACTTTATAAAGAGTTGAAATATATGGTACAGGTTCTGGGAATGACTCTGGAGGAAGCACTGCCTTATATGACCTGTCAGGTGGCAGAGGGGCTGGATTTACTGGGAATCAAGGGAACTGTGGCAGAGGGGGCCGATGCGGATCTGTTGCTGTTTGATCAGGATCTGACGCTGGATACTTATGTAGCCAGGGGAAAGATCTTTATGAAGCATGGAGAGGTGATTCGAAAAGGCACCTATGAGAAGTAAAAAGAAAATAAAAACGAAACCGGATATATGGCTTTCTGTTGGAAACCTGTATATCCGGTTTTGTTTTTGGGCTAAAAATCAGGATGGCAAAGTGTCGATAAAAATCTGCCGTTCAGATGGTGATACACTATCGATGACAAGACAGGATGCCAGAATATTGAGCATAGCCATAGGTGCAGTCATAGAGTTATAAAACAGCTTCGTAGATGTGGGACAGAGAAGCAATAGTGTGCTGTGCGCAGCTGCCGGTGAAGTATCACTGTCTGTGATGGTCAGAATCGGTACCCCTGATTTAGCTGCTTTTTTAGCAATATTTCCAATCGGAAAATAATAGCGGGGGAAAGAGAAAAAGATTACCAGGTCACCATCCGTCAGCTGTTGGATAGTCTTCTGGGTCAATTCCAGATCTGATAAATCAATCAACACAGCATTAAGGTACAGGATTTCCAGACGACCCTGCAGAAATTTACCGGGTACCAGGGAAATATCATGGGCAAAAATGTAGATACGGCTGCTTTTTCGGATTTCATCAGAAGCCTTTATGACAGATTCCAGATTGATGTTAGCAATAAAATCAGAGAAAACTGTAGCCTCTGTATTGCAGATTTCATGAAGGATCCGTTCTCGTTCGGAGGCTTCGCCTGAGGTACGCTCTGGCAGAAAAAAGGAAGAAGAGGAGGCCTGCTTAATCATTTTTTGGGTATAGTCCCGAAACTGCTCCTTTAAGTCCAGAAAGTTGGAGTACCCCAGTTTTTGACAAAAACGAAGCAAAGTCAGCTCGGAGGTACCGGTCTGATGGCTTAGCTGTGCCAGTGTAATGTAGCTGATTTCCTCCGGATTAGCAATTAGATAATCTGCGATTGTTTTCTGCTTTTTTGTCAGGGCAGGATAAAGTTTTTGAAGATGCTCTAAAATATCCATAGATATTACACGATGTCCTTTCTTTGCATGGCGCATGCAATGTTTTATATTTTTTTCATAAAAATATAAGTAAAAACTTTACAAATTTATTATAGCATGTATAATGGAAAATATAAAGTAAAGTATATACTTAACAAAAAATCGAAAGAAAATCATAGTATATATTACATGATTTTCTTTCGAAAGCAAAGGAGGAAAAAGGCTATGAAGAAACTTTTTGAGAAACACTTCGAACGGACATGGTTGATTATTTTTCTGGTTATGTTTGTATTCATTATGATTCCGTTCCCGTTTTTCTACAGCGAGACGTATATTCCCGCATTTGGTGGTGTTCCGCTTTATATATTCGGATGGATTGTTCACACTGCCATTACATTTGCGCTGATTATTATCTATTACCGCATGTGTATGAAGAGAAAAGAATATCACACTTATGATGAGGAGGACAAATAAATGAATGGAGCAGCAGTAATTCAGCCATCACCAATTCCTTTCTATACAGTGTTAGTACTTTATCTTGGAATTATGGCATTTATTGGTTGGTATGCAGGACGTAAGACGAATAGCATTGGCGATTTCTTTGTATTGAGCGGAAAGGCTGGTGTATTAGTAAGTGGTATTGCATATTTCTCCACCCAGTTTTCTATGGGAACCTTTCTTGGTACACCGGGAACCATTTACGGTGTAGGCTATGCAGGAATGGCTATCTCTGTACCTGGAGCTGTGTTCTGTATGATTCTTCCGGCTCTTCTTATTGGCCGTAAGCTGATTACTCTTGGTCATAAATATGGTTTCCTGACTATGGCCGATTACCTGACAGACCGTTATCACTCCAAGAAGATGAGCGGTGTTTTGGGCGTAATGATGCTCTTCTTCCTGGTTCCGATGATGGGCGCACAGATTATCGGAGCAGGTGTTATTGTACATGTATTTACCGGACTGCCTGAATGGGTAGGTGTTGTGGGAATGGGTATTATCGTTATTCTCTACTGTATGAGCGGTGGTATGAAAGGTGCCATGATGACGGATGTTATCCAGGGATCTCTGATGATTGCTACTGCAGTGGTTACATTTATTGTATCTGTAGTAATGGGTGGAGGTTTCTCTAACATTAACCATACACTTCAGAGTATGAATGAGGCTTATCTGACCTTCCCGGGTGCTAACGGTTATATGCCTTGGACTTATTATGTATCCAACATTGTGCTATGGTCGTTCTTTACCATGGGACAGCCTCACCTGTTTACCAAGTTCTTTGCCATGAAGGATCATAAGACCATGTTCAAAGCAATTCTTCTTGGTACTGCAGGTATGTTTTTCTCTGCAACTCTGATTGAGTGGGCCGGTGTAAATGGTATTGCTTCCATTCAGAATATTGAGAAGGCAGATCAGATTATTCCTATGATTCTGCAGAGAGGCATGAATCCTTTCCTGGCTTCCATTTTCATCGCAGGTATTGTGGCAGCAGGTATGTCCACAATCGATGGTATTCTGGTAACGACTACCGGTGCTGTTACCCGTGATATTTATCAGAAGATTATCAATAAGGATGCTACAGATGAGAATGTTATGAAGTTGTCCAAGGTAGTAACTGTAATCATCGGTATCATCGTAATTTGCTTTGGTGTATTCCAGCCAGGCAGTATTTTTGAGATTAACCTGTTTGCATTCTCAGGAATGGCAATTTTTGTAGTGCCGATTCTGTTTGGAATTTACTGGAAGAAAGCAACAGCGAAGGGAGCAATCGCATCGGTTATAGTAGGTATTATTTCACTGTTGCTCTTTACACTGAATCCGTCTGTCAAGGCGTTGGCTATGGGATTCCATGCACTGTTCCCAACTACGATCATTGCTTCTATTGTAATGATTGTAGTAAGTAAATTTACAGAAACTCCGCCGCAGGAGACTATTGATCGTCATTTTACAGTATAAAAGTTAGGAGGCGTATTTAAAATGTATCTTGCAAAAATGACTACAGCACAAGCAAAAGAGGCTTTTGAGAAGGATCCGATTATTGTGATTCCGGTGGGAAGCACCGAGCAGCACGGAACACAGGGTGCGTTGGGAACGGACTTTATGGTACCGTCCTATCTGGCGGATCATGTGGAGGATGTAGATAACGTAATCGTAGCACCTACTGTTCCATACGGTGTATGTCCTTATCACTTAAGCTTTGAGGGAAGTATTAATATTGGTTATGAGGGACTGTATATGGTTCTGCATGGCATTATGGACTCTTTGATGCAGCATGGCGCAAAACGTTTTGTAGTTCTGAATGGCCATGGCGGCAATACTCCATCCATTGACCGGGCAGCTCTGGAGGTATATCACAAAGGGGGCGTATGTGCAAGTGTAGACTGGTGGAGTCTGGTGGCTCAACTTGACAAGAAATTTGATGGTGGCCATGGTGATGTTCTGGAGACCTCAGTTATGATGGCAATTGCTCCGGAATCAGTACATCTGGAGCTCAGCAAGCCTATCAATGCGCAGGATCCTTCTGAGAATATGAAAGCGGCTTATATCCAGGCAGTTAATTTCAAGGGTGGTATCGTACGTCTTGTGAGAGATACCAAAGAAATTGCTCCAAGCGGCTGGTTTGGACCTTTTGATCCGAAAGATTCTTCCGCAGAACTTGGACAGGAGGCCCTTGATTTGGCAGTATCCTATATCCGTGATTTTCTGGAAGAAATGAAGCAGATAGAACTGTCTTCCTGATATATATCTGAAGGGATGGGGGTGTCGTAAAATCATCAAATTAGATGATTGAGCGATGCCCTCGCTTTATATGTGTAAAAAACCGGAAAGAATCTTTTGAACTGTTAGATCTTTCTGGTTTTTTACGTACTTTAAGCAGTTAGTCTATGAAAAATAGGTTAGCTGCTTTTTTTCGCCTCAAAAACAGTTATCTTTGAATCAGTTATAATTATTTTATAAAATTCATCATATTACCGCTGGATAGTTCTATGCCAAATTGCACATTATAACATACAGAACAGGAGGAATGCTTATGACATTGGAACAGGTTGTACTGACAATGATTAATGACAAAATGCTTGATAATGGACAGATTTCCGAAAAACTGCACAGCAGTATCCAGAAAGACATTATAACCTTGAGTACATTCAATACAGTAGTCGCGAAGAATGGAGAACAGATGGACAGTTCAGGTGAATATTGCCAGCGAATCAGTTGATTGGAAAGGAATAAGATGGATATTTATGCAACACGTGAAGAACTGAAATCCCGGCAGAAAAATATATTTGATCTGAAACTGAATGTGGCGTATTATGCCCGAGTCAGTACGGATAAGGAGGAACAGAAAACCTCTATTGAGCATCAGTGGACTTTTTTTGAACAACTGATTTCAGACGTAAAGAATTGGACGCTTGTGGATGGTTATATAGACGAAGGAATCTCCGGTATTACCGTAACCCACAGAGAGGAATTCCAGAGAATGCTCCAGGATGCAAAAGCCGGGAAAATTGATCTTATCATAACTAAAGAGATCACCCGTTTTGCCCGAAACGTATTAGACAGTATACGATATACAAGAGAGCTTCTGGACTGTGGAACTGCTGTCTGGTTTAGGAATGACAATATCAATACATTAGATGAGGATTCGGAACTCAGGCTGTCAATTATGTCCGGTATTGCACAGGAAGAAAGCAGAAAACTTTCAAGTCGTGTGCGTTTCGGTCATGCAAGATCCATACAGAACGGTGTGGTTCTTGGTAATTCACATATATATGGATGGGACAAGCGAAACGGAAAATTGTTTTTGAATCCCGAAGAGGCAAAAATGGTACAGCTTATTTTTGAAAAATATGCTCTGGGAAACTGGTCTACCCATTCACTGGAACAATTTTTATGGGAATGTGGATACAGAAATTATAAAGGGGGAAGGATTGACAGCCATGTGATTGCCAATATTATCCGAAATCCTAAATATAAGGGTTACTATGTTGGTGGAAAAGTAAAAATAGTTGATCTCTTTACTAAGAAACAGAAATTCCTGCCTGAAGATGAATGGGTGATGTATAAAGACGATGGTACCCATGTCCCTGCAATTGTGGATGAAAAACTGTGGGAAGATGCAAACAGGATTCTGGAAGAAAGAAGTAAAAATATCAAGTTGAAAAAAACTTCCTATAAGCAGGACAACCTTTTTACCGGACTTATACATTGTGCGGAAGATAAAGCTGCATACTGGCTGAAAGTCAGAACTGTCCGCGGAAAAGCTGCAAAGACCTGGGTATGCAGTCATCGCATAAAACAGGGCGCAGTTTCCTGCAGATCAAAACCGGTAAAAGAAGAAATCCTGCTGGAGATGATATCGGATGTTTATAACAATCTGGCTCAAAGCAATAAAAGTATATTGCATAAGTATCTGGAACTTTATGAGAAAGAGATTAACAAAACAGAAGGAACTGAAGAAAAAATTGACAACATACAGCATGAAATAACAGTACTGGAACAGAAGAGAGATAAGCTGCTGGATTACAATATGGGCGGCTACATTTCTGATGCGGAATTTTTAAGCAGAAACAAGGTTTTTACACAACAGATAGCAGAGAAAAAAGCGAATCTGGAACAATTGAAAAGCATGAAACCTCTTTCAAAAACAGAATTGACAGATCAGATGGACAGGATATTAGACTATGCAAAGGAATATTCCTGCGTAAAACCCAAAGATATCACCAGAGCCATGATTGAAAACACAATCAATAATATAGAAATAACTCCGGTTAATGAAAAGAAAGCAGAAGTGATGATCGTATTTAAAAGTGGAAGTCTGCACAGCTCTGAATCTGTTATTCCGGCACTGGGACAGGAAAAAACTTATACTACGGAGACAGGGTATGAATATGTTGTACATTCAGGAATTTCTATGTAGATATTGCACTCACATATGGAATTCTTTTGCGAAGGTTACGAAAAGTAAGAAGTAGTGAATATTTCAGTTTGAAATAATATATAAAACAGGTGTAAGACATGGCAAATACGAAAAAAAGATGGACAGCCGATGAAATCGAAATATTAAGAAAGTACTATCCCGCAGAAGGAGATCAGGTCTGTGAAAGATTATCCGGAAGAACTGCAAAAAGCTGCAGGATCCAGGCATCAAAAATGGAAATATCCAAAAACATTTCCTCTTCAGCAACTGTACAGAATGATGTTAAATATGTCAGATTATGGACAGAGGCAGAGGATAAAATACTCAGAGAGTATTATGCTGCGGAGGGCAGTAAGGTACGTTATCGCTTAAATCAGAGATCAGCAGAATCCTGCAGAGGAAGAGCTGCTGCATTAGGACTTACTTATTCCGGGGCAAACAGAAAATGGAGCAGCAGCGAAGATGAAATTCTGAGAAATTATTATCCGACAGAAGGTGCTGAAGTTCAGAAAAGACTGGAGGGAAGATCCAAAGAGGCATGTAATAAAAGAGCTGCCAAATTAGGTCTTTGCATACAGGGAAGAAAAGAATGGACTGCAGAAGAAGATGAAATTATAAGAACATATTACAAAGCGGAAGGCAGGAAGGCAGCAGAACGATTGGAAGGGAGAACTCTGACTGCCTGTCAGTCCAGAGCTAAGTACTTAAATGTCAGATCAGACAATAACAGACTTCCATGGACACAGGAAGAGGATGCAATCATTTCCCGATATTATGAAGAAAAAGGTGCTGGATATGTGCATACTCTTATTCCTGAAAGATCTCTTCAGGCATGCAAATACAGAGCGATGATTCTGGGATTAAGCAGGAAAACCAATGATCCATGGACAAAAGCCGAAGAGAAGATACTGAAGAAATACTACCCGGTTGAGGGCAGCAATGTTTATAAACGTCTGAATAATCGTACCAGAAATGCCTGCATCAGTAAGGCGGCCCAATTACATCTGCAATATGGACTTCCTATGTATAAAGGACCTGTATTGGATGAATGGATCATACTGGCAGTGAAACAGGGAATCACAAAAGTAAGACAATCTATGACATACAGTGAGATAACCTTTAAACCCGGAAAACTCCCTGAACTGCATCTGAGACTGGAATGTGATGAAACCGGAAAATTCAGGGTTTATGAGAAGTCTGTTCTTTTGGATGAAAAAGAATATGACAGGCAACGGGTTGAGAATCTCGCGGATACAATGGGGCTTCAGATAGAAGGAAACAAAATTACTTTAAACAGCAGCGAAAAAGAGATAGAAGATGATATTTTCAGACTGATAGCAGGATGTTACCTGATTTATTACCTGCATTATTTTATGGAATTGCCATAATTGCTCTATTCTGTCTTATCTTGCTGTGAAATGATAAAAATTTGTCAACAGGATACTGCTTGATTTATGAGATACTTTCTCAACAGATGCAGAATAATTCTCTTGCATTTTCACGCAGGTTAGAATATACTAACCAACAGAGTTAACCAAAGCAAACTATTGCGTGATTTGATCATTTAAACTTCCACTGAAGAACTGAGATGAATCGGAGGATTTTATCCGCTTCATCTGAAATGAGATGATACACAGATAGCTTCAAGTCAGGGACGAAATATCTTTTGCCCCTGATATCATATTACAGGAGGATAAAGAAACAGATGAAGAAAAGAATGGCAATTCTGATGTCTATGGCAATTGCGGCAAACATGATTGCTTCTGTACCGGTATGTGCAGCAGACATATTTACAGATTCAATGACTACGGATTCAGCGATCACACAGGAGGCAGATGATGATTCCTTTAGTGATGGATTGGGAACACCGGATTTTGCGGATGAGCAGGAGAATGTACAGGCGGCTCAGGATGAGGGTACACAAAGTGCGAAAGAACCGCCGGAGGTGATAGCAGAATATGAAAGTGGTTCTTTTGCGAATGTTTGTAAACTAAAAACTTCTCTTAACTCAAGGTATGTTGAGCAAATTACAGGAATATCTATTAATGGAACAGAGTGGAATGAAGTAACTTATTCGTGGAATCTTACAGGAACAACATATATTAAAAAAGACTCAGACGGTTATGTTGGACTATCTCCAGATAGACTTGAAGTGGGTAATGAGATTGTAATCACCAGTACCGGATACAAGGATCTTACTTTAAAGGTAACAGGAACCGGAAAACACTGGAACGTTGAAAAAGTAACTTCACAGTCTGAACCTGAACAGACCAAAGATGCGCCAACATTTGCGGGAGATCAAGTGGAAATTTCAGGTACAGACTACAAGATCATTAAACCAGCTGATGAAAATAATGTTTCTGATTATATCAGTAAAATCAAAGAAATATCTGTAGATGGGACAGTATGGGATAAAACAGATTATGCAATAGCATTATATGGCAGAAAAGCATATTGTCCAGACAGCAGTAATAATCGTGTTGTATTTGATTCAACTGTACTTCATACTGGAAATGTCATTACAATAAAAAGTGATGGATATAAAGAACTTTATCTTAAGGTAACTGCAGAAGGAAATGACTTCAAAGTTGTTACAGCTGATTCCGGTGAAACTAATATTAACGGTGCATCTAACGGAGTGAACACTCTTCATGTCAGATTAAAAGGATACTTCGAAAGCGCTGTTACAGGGCAGCAGAAATACGATGCAGTTTCAGGGGCATCCACTTCTGTTTCATCCAACAAAAACAGTAATGTAGTTGTGGAAGCAGCTGATCTTCCGGATGGGCAGGAACCTGTTGAAGCTGACTGGAAGGAATTAAAAGAAACAGGTGTAAAAATTGACACAAAGAATACAAAGGTAAACATTGACAGTGAAAGTGGGATGGCAGGGATGTATTCCACATATGACAGTTCTCTGTCTCTCAGCGGAACTCCTGCTAAAATCGGTACATATCCTGTCAATGTTACAGTAACTGATGAATCAGGGCGTACAGTAACAAGTAATGAACTTACTTTCAAGGTTTACAGTACCAATGAAAAACTGGCAGATCATCTGAAGCTTGAAAATGCAACCAAGACTGCAGATGGAAAATATATGTACGATATGGATCCATGGGTAATTCCTGATTTTAATGATACAGATGATATTGTAACAGTCCCGGCAGAGATTAAAGCCTGGTATGGCTCTCACACCAGCGGTACATATGGAGAACTGGGATATGCTGTTTCAGAGGGAGATGCTACAACTCAGACATTGATCATACCGAATGGATGTAATCTTACAATGGTCAATATGAAGGTTCTCAGCAGTGTGAAGATAAAAGTAGAAAATGGCGGAACATTGAATCTGAGAGATTCTTCCATATATGGACAGATTGAAGTAGAAGATGGCGGAACAATATCTGTCAACCACGATGATTATAGCGGAAAATTCCTGACAGGTACTTCCATTAATGGACAGCTGATTCTGAATGATGGAGCGACCATAAAGAATTCCATGATCTACTCCAACACTAATTTCCTTCCCAATGGAACACAGGCACGTCACAATACATCACCTGTTGTTGTGATAAGCGGAAATGTAAAGGTAGAAGGAAAAGTATATATCAAAGGTGATGAAGCTGCCACAGGAACAGATCCTGCCACAGGAAAAAGCTACAGCGGACAGCCGGCCTTGAAAGTCAGCAGCGGAACACTTACTATTGGCGAGGGCAGCCAGCTTGCAGCATACGGCGGAGGAAACATAGCAACTACTTCAGTTGGCGGTGCAGCGGTGATTCTTGACAACGGAACGATTTCCGGAGCAGGAACGTTGATTGCTGTTGCAGGACGAGGACATGGTGATAACGGTGGCAATGCAGTTGAGGGCACCGGAAATGTAAAAATAGCAAAAGCATATCTGGAGGGAGGTTCTACTTCCGTTATGAACAAAAATGCGGAACCAGGTAAAGCATATACTGAATCTGTCACTATATCTCCTTCTACAAAAGGAACAGCGGTAAATGGTAAAAAAATAACTTCCAACAGTGAATCTGCTCCGGATACATATTGGAGTAGCATTACAGAAACACCGGATAATAAAATTCAGAACTGTACCATATCAGATACCACAATCATACAGACAGTAAATCCAACACCGTCGGTAAATCCATCACCATCAGTAAATCCAACAGTAACGCCGGTACCAACTGTCGCTCCGATACCGGATACTTACCCGGAGGGAACTGAGAAAGATAAAAATGGAAATCTTGTTACACCGGAAGGAATCGTGATCAGCTCAGACGGAACTGTAACACTTCCGGATGGCACGAAGCTGACACCTGATGCAGATGGTAAAAAGCCAACTGTAAATAAGGATGAAACTGTAACCGATACCAAAGGAAATACCTACAGTGCAGACGGAAGTATCACAGATTCAGACGGAAATTATACCAGACCTGCAAAAGCAGTTATAAAGAATGTATCTGTTTCCCAAAACTCCGTAAAAATGGTGCTGAATGAAGAGTGTAAGGGTGCTCTGAAATATGATTATGTGATCGGCACCTCTGAGGATATGCTCAAAACAGGACAGTATACCAAGGTTCTGAAAAATCAGGAAGAACTGAAGTCTGCGTTTGCATATATGGATAAGGGAACCTGGTATGTAGCATGCCACGCATGGCTTAAGGGTGAAGATGGCAAAAAAGTATTTGGACAGTGGTCTGAAATCCATCAAGTAGATGTAAGTACCATTACGCCACAGACACCTGTGATCAGTAAAGTAACTGTGAAAGGTTCCACAGTGACAGTAAAATATACGAAGAGCAAAAACTCTCAGGGATATGATGTGGTTCTCAGTGACACCCTTACCAGAACTAACGGACAGAAACGCCCTGCTGTTTCAGGAGAGAATTATTACGTAAAGAAGATAAAAGGAAATACAGTAACTGTTACATTTAAGAATGTTAAATCAGGCACTTATTATATTGGTTTACATGCATGGAACCGTACTTCTGAGGATAATTCAAAAACATTCAGCGAATGGTCAAATGTCAGAAAAGTTAAAATGAAATAAAAAATTGTGAATAATGGTTGAGTAAATCAGAGGAGATACCGGCAATGCATATTATACATTGCAGTATCCCCTCTGATTTGTCAGGAATGTTGCAGAGATTTCGCTTTTAAGAAAAAAGATACCAGTTTTACTAACAGTTTATGTGGAAAACCGGAAAGAACCCTACGGAATAAAAAGTGTGTATTGGAACCGTTACTGTTCAGGGGTTCACTGGACAGTAACTTTCCATGTTTATAGATTCGATTTTATTATAGGCGGTATGAAAGAGGGTATGTTGGAAATGGCGAATGGGCATTTTTTCCGCGGGATTAGAAAAATAAACAGCAGGTCCTCACCCACTGCTTATTGCTTTTCGCAATCTCCACAGGGGAGTTACTTGATTCGGTTAAAATATATGTAAATTTTCCACCAAAA
>ENA-OPCL01002195-OPCL01002195.1-human-gut-metagenome-genome-assembly--contig:-NODE-2195-length-13234-cov-1.801199_pt1 | contig 13234 bp, 10 predicted proteins | sample MGYA00241251_ERZ501482 | MGnify/ENA primary metagenome ERZ501482 (study PRJEB25962, sample SAMEA2042581) | human gut metagenome | biome: human gut; feature: human-associated habitat; material: faeces... | reverse complement strand
CATTCTATAAATGCTTCTATAAAAATCTCTCTGCCCTCTACATCCCCACAGTGGATCAGCATATCAAACGGTGTTTCCTGCATAACCGCCTGTTCCAGATTTTCATCTCTGCCATGGCTGTCACTGACTACAAGGATTTTCATCGAAGTACGTCCTTAATAGCACGCAGAGCCTTCCCTCTGTGGCTGATCTTATTTTTCTCTTCCATGGAGAGTTCTGCCGAAGTACAGCCATATTCCGGAAGATAAAAGATTGGATCATAGCCAAAACCATTCTCTCCTCTTTCTTCGTATCCGATTCTTCCTTCCATCGCTTCTCTCACAGTTCTGATGTTTCCATCCGGAAAGGCAGCTGCAATGGCACAGACAAATCTTGCCGTTCTCTCTTCATCCGGAACCCCCTCAAGACGTTCGATCAGCTTTGCGTTTTTGATATGATAGGAAGTATCCTCTCCCATGTAGCGGGCAGAGTAAATTCCAGGCTCTTTGTTCAGATGATCGATCTCAAGTCCTGAATCATCTGCAAGAACGATCTCTCCTGCCAGATCACAGATTGCCTTTGCCTTGATCTGTGCATTTTCCTCAAATGTCTTTCCATCTTCTACAATGTCAGCATGAATTCCGGCATCCTTTAAAGAAAGAAGTTCAATATCAAGATCTCCGAGAATTTCACGGATCTCTTTCATTTTTCCCTCATTTCCTGTAGCAAAAATTACTTTTTTCATCAGTCTTTCCTCCTCTTTGGCGGCTTCGGACCAAGGAACTGATAGTAATAAGTCTTCAGCATACCATTATAGATCTTGCGGTTTTTGTCTGCTTTTTTTCCAATATCGTTTTCTGTATGATCATAAGATGTGATCAGATACATGGACCATTTATCCAGACGACGGAAGCTTTCTCCAATCTCACGGTACAGTGCCGGAAGTGCTTCTTTTTCTTCCAGACGCTCACCGTACGGTGGATTTGTGATAATGAATCCATATGGCTTCGGATGGCTCAGATCTTTGACTGCTCTCTGCTGAAAATGAATCAGCTTGTCCACTCCTGCCATCTTTGCATTAGAACGTGCTGCCTTGAGTGCCTCCGGGTCAATATCATAACCCTGAATATCTGTCTCAATATCAAGATTTACGCGGTCCTGAGCCTCTTCCAGGGCATCGTACCAGCATTTGCGCGGAACAAGATGCTTCCAGTCCTCCGCAAGGAAAGAACGGTTCATTCCCGGTGCCATATCTGCTGCGATCATTGCCGCATCTACTGCATAAATGTCACTTGCATCGAGCCCTTCAATTGCATCATTAATAGTTGTATTGATATTTTCAACTGCTTTCTGTACACCTTTTCCAAGATAGCGTGCTTTATCTCCATCTCTGAGTTCCAGGGCTTCAAACTCACCTGTGGATGCTCCACTCGGTGCAGTTCCTCTTCCTACGGTTCCATCCAGCAGATACACTTCTGCTTCTACTGTCGGATTTCCTCTGGAATCCAGAATTTCTCTTCCTACAACTTTCTCAATCTCAAGGTACATGATAAATCCCCTTTCTACTACTTTTCAGCCCGGCCTCCGGTCTCTGTACCAGACCACGACTGTTTTATTTGCACAAGAGTTTCTTTTATCTAACTCTGTAGTTAGTATAGACTAATTCTGGCTATCATGCAAGGATTTTCATGTTTCCTTATTGAAAAGATAAATCAAAAAGGATACCAACTTTCCTCTGAAAATTGATACCCTTCTTTCATATTTATAATACATATTGCAGAAGCCAACATACTGCCGGAAGTGTAATAATTCCACTGATCGTTGTTATAAATACACCACCCAGAGCGTAATCTCCGTCAAGCCCGGACGCATTCGCCATCATGACAACCGCCGTCATAGTCGGCATCCCAACGATCAATGACGTTGCAAGACGCAGCTCACCTGAAACCGGAAACAGTCCGAGAATCAAAAACAGAAAGACCGGTGCAAGAATCATTTTAAGCAATACAATTCCATACAGAGAAATTTCCCTGAGATATTTTTTTAATGAAATTCCTGCAAAAATTCCTCCTACATAAATCATTGCAAGTGGAGATGCGGTAGATCCTATTTTTGAAAAGGCAGTATCCAGAAGAACCGGAATCCTTATCCCCGTAAACTTCAGTACTATTGCGAGCACAATTGCCACTGTTGCAGGGTTGATCATTTTTTTCAGCTTGAAGCCTCCTTCACCCGTCGGAGATGTCAGCTTCACACCTAGAGTCCACAGCATAAACTGGTCTATAAGCATAAATACTGAAGCATACAAAATTCCATTTTCCGGAAAAACATTTGAGATCATTGGAAGTCCTATAAACCCGATATTTCCGAACAGCAGCATCGCCCGATAGATTCCGACACGACTTTCCTGCTGTTTAAAAAACTTCACTGCCATTGCTCCTGCTGCATATATACAGATATAAAAACCGACCGCAATCACAAGAATCGGCCACGACTCATACAGGTTCTTCTTGTCTGTTCCATCTGTGATATTAATAAAAACCATCAGCGGCAATGCCATTTTGATCACAAATTTTGAAATCGGTTCCAAAGTTTCCCTGTTCAGCACTTTTGTTTTGACCAGAAGCAGGCCTGCCAGAATGTAAATAACGAATAATCCAACCTGCTGAAGTATAATATCAAACGTATTCATTCATTTTCCTGCTTTCCTTATTTCTTCCAAGAATCAGAAGAACCGCAAAGGTGATAATTTCTGATGTCAGGAAAGACAGCCACACGCCATTCATTCCCCAAATCATGGAAAGTACAATCGCACATGCTCCAATAGCAACTGCACCTCGCAGCAATGAACCAATGATTGCCGGACGCGCATTTGCCGTTGCAGAAAAATATGCAACAAGCATGATATTCACTCCTGCAAACAAAAATCCCAGGAAATATAACCGAAGACCTGTATGTGCATATTCCAGAAGCAGCCTGTTATTTTCGCTGTTAAAAACAGCTATGAAAGGATCGGTAAATATCCAGACCAGAGCAACCAGAATGATTTCTACTGCCACTACGCTCTTCAAAGCCCAGCTGAGAAGTTTTTTTACATCATCAGCTGCACCTTTACCAAAGCTTTCACTGATCAGCGGCTGCGCCCCCTGTGACATACCGTTCATGATTGCCATCCCTACAAGTGACATATTTGCTACAACACCGTAAGCAGCAACTCCGGTACTTCCGGTAAGTCCGAGAATCAGCATATTGAATATGAACGTGATCACTGCAGAAGAAATTTCGCCTACAAATGCTGACACACCAAGCTGACAGCAGGAAATCAGATGTCTGAGAGACAATCTTTTCCATTTGAAACCAATATTGCATTTTTTGCTCAGATAATGAGTAGAACATACCAGCATAGTCACTACCGGACAAAAAGCGGTTGCAAGTGCTGCACCGGAAAATCCAAGTCCCATAGGGAACATAAAAATATAGTCAAACACAATATTAAAAGCACTTCCAGTCAGTGAACCTGCCATTACCGTTGAAGTTGCATTATCATTTCTTGCAAAGGCAGTTACCGAATAATTACACATAAAAAATGGTGCAAAGATGAGAACGATCCGCAGATAAGTTTTTCCCAGCTCAACCAGACCTGCATCTGCTCCAAGAAGCGCCAGAAATTTATCCGGGGTCAAAATACCGATCAGTATAAATGGAACACTGCACACCAGACTCCAGCTTATTGACTGTGTGAAGTAATGATCTGCATCTTCACCCTTGGCTTTGCTGATCCCATATCTTGTTGCAGATCCTATTCCGATCATCGAGCCTATCGCGAACATGATTCCAAACACCGGCAGGATCAGATTAAGAGCCGCCAGACCGTTCGCTCCTGAATTAAATGATATAAAAAAAGTATCCGCAAGAATATAGACGGACTGCCCGATCATGGCAGCTACACTCTGGCATATGTATTTTGAAAATCTTTTTAGCATTTTTTGACTCTTCTCCTTCTGATAACTATCCTTTGCATTATAGTAAAAAGTTCCCCAAAAGACAATGTCTCCTGGAGAACTTTTTACTCACTTTTTAATTTAGATTTTATTTAACAGTTACTTTGCATTTAACTGTCTTGCTTCCGGATTTTACTGTGATCACAGCTGTACCTTAATTGTCATAATCTGTTTCGCTTTTGTATCGTCAATGAATTTGTTACTGTTCATTCCGTTCTCAACTATCGTTTCCTACCCAGTTCCCAGAATGCCACAGCACTTGCAGCTGCCACATTAAGAGAATCCACACCATGAGCCATGGGAATCTTAACCGTATAATCGCAGTCCGCAATCGTCTGTGATGCCAGTCCGTCTCCCTCGGTGCCAAGAATGACTGCAAGCTTCTCTTCAGCAAGAAGCTTCGGATCATCAATACTATAAGAATCTTCTCTAAGTGCCATTGCCACGGTTTTGAATCCAAGATTCTGGATTGCTTTCATACCATCTTCCGGCCAGGAAGCTTTTTTGTCAAAATAAGTCCATGGAATCTGGAAAACTGTCCCCATGCTTACGCGGGCCGCTCTTCGATAGAGTGGATTGCTGCATCCTCCTGTCAAAAGAACAGCGTCCATATGAAGTGCTGCCGCACTGCGGAAAATCGCCCCTATGTTGGTCGGATTCACAATATTTTCCAGTATAGCAACACGTCTGGAGTTCTTACAGATTTCTTCTACAGAAGGCAGTGTTCGGCGTTTCATGGCGCAGAGCATCCCTCTTGCCAGTGCATAACCGGTCATTTTGACAAGTGTTTCATATTCTGCTGTGTATACCGGGATTTCCGGATAACGCGCAAGGATATCTCCTGCCTCTCCATCCAGATCTTTATGTTCAACCAGAAAAGAAAGCGGTTCGTACCCCGCTTTCAATGCACGCTCGATCACCTTTGGGCTCTCTGCAATAAAAAGTCCTGGATTTGGCTCATTATATCTAAGAAGCTGCACCTCGGATGTTCTCGCATAAACATCCAGTTCCAGTGCAGTAATGTCGTTGATTTCAATAATATTTTTCATACAATTTATTTCCTGTATTCCTCTATCTTACAGCTGTGTTCTTTTGTCTTTTTGTCATAATTAATTCCAACCAGCAAAAGTTTTCCATGATATTCTTCCAGACTTCTGCAATATTCTTTCTCTCTGATCTGAGTAATTGCACCTGCTGCATCTTTGTCCCATTTCAGTTCCACCACCAATGCCGGCTTATCCATAAAACGTTTTCTCGGAATAAATACCAGATCTGCAAATCCTTTTCCACCAGATAATTCTCTATGAAACGTATAAAAATTTCTTGCCGCATAAAGTGCCAGAGAAATCGTATAACTCAATGCATTTTCATCATTATACTGAATATGTGAAGTCTCAAAATGCGCCTGTCGAATTCCCTCTGCAACCTGTTTTTCCCGACCCTGCCAGATTGCCTGTAGCGTATCCGCTGAGTTCTTAAGGGCATTGGATACTTCTCCCCAATCTGATACTGAAACTGCATTCACAAATTCTGCACGAATTTCTCCATTTGGAATAAATACTGTCTTTGTCGCATAACGATACCCCAGATATCCCAAATGAATCAGCAGTGTCAGGACATCATCTTCTGTACGGAAGGTTGCCATATCATTCGTAAAACTTCCTGTATTTACTGGAACTTCCTCTCCTGCGAGCATACTTAAGATATCGTCCCTCAGACCCTCGAAATTCATATCGATATAAAGCTGCAGTGCTTCAAATGTTTCTGTCTGGTTCCAGTAATTTCCCAACCTGCCAAACCTCATACAACTGATAACAGACTTTGGGCTGTATACAGACGGAACTTCTTCAAAAGAATATCCATCATACCAGTTTCTTATCTCGTCTATATCCATCTGGTATTCTCCGCAGAGTTTTTCTACTTCGCTTTCCGTAAAGCCTACATAAGAAGCCAGCGGTCCCGGATCGATCATGGAAAATTCATCAAACATATTCAAAGCACTGTGCGTACCATATTTTTTGATAGGAAGAATTCCTGTCATATATGCCAGATGAATATAGCTCTTGTCTTTGATAAGATCCCTCAGGAAATCCAGGTATTTCTCCTGTGCTTCCTTATTCTGCCTAAACTCCCTGAAAATACAGTCCCACTCATCTATGATAAGCACAAACGGACATTTACTTTCTGTGTAGATATCCTGCATAGTTTCTGCCAGATCTGTCGAATCAAATAGCTCTACATCCGGATATTGCCTTGTCAGCTCACGAATTACTCTTTGCTTAATTCTCGCAATTAATTCCTTCACATCAGAACTTCTGCTCAAAAATTCCTGTACATTGAGAAAAACCGTATCATATTTATTCAGGTATCCGCCAAAATTCTCATCTTTCGCAATTTCCAGGCCTGCAAACAATTCTCTGGAATCGCACCCTCTGCTGTAATACGCAGTCAGCATATCTGCCGCCATAGATTTTCCGAAACGTCTCGGTCTGCTGACACAGACATATGCCTGCATGGTATTTATTACACGATTCGTATATTTTATCAGTCCTGTTTTATCCACATAAATATCAGAATTTACCGCTCTCTGAAATTTGCTGTTATCCGGATTCAGATAATTTCCCATTCTGGTGCAGTCCTTTCTTGCTTTTTGTTCTATCTTACCACAAAGCTGTACCGGATTCTATGATTAGATTACAAAAGAACTATGATAGCATGGGCTGCTTAAAAATTCTGCCGTCACTGTCAGAAGAATACTCATGATAATCCACTTTAATATGCGCTCCAGATCAGGTGGCATTTCGCGGCCAGCTCTTCTTCTTTCTGCTGCGCCTTCTCAGGTTCATCCTGATAATCCCAGAGTTTAAAAGCCTCTTTTACATTTTCCGGATCTACATAATAAACATGTTCAATTCCTGTTGGAAAAGATGTTTCATCAGTAACTGTATCTGCTCCACGTTCATATGCTTCCTGAAAATCCTGCAGATTCCAGAGTTCATTTTCTGTGTTTGAATCGGATGGATATTCTTTGTGGGTCCACATAGTTTCTGACAGCATGTAAAACATGTTTTTTTGGTCTACGGACAGAATTGATTTCATCCTTCCCAATGGATTTACCGTAGAATATACTTTTCCATCCTTTACAGATATGTTTGCCTCGTCCCAGGAAATGTAATTTTCCTTATCATAATACCAATAATGCCCGATTCCACCGGCTGCCAGAACAATGGCAACTGCCAGGAGTACCGACGCAATTCTCTTTTTACGAATCTTACAGCGAATTTTTTTGAGCAGTTCTGCTTCCATTTTATTTGTCTGTACAGAATCACTGCCTTTTTTAACATCTGTCAGATGATTTTCCCTCATTATTTCTTCCTGCATTCTTCGGCATGTCGGACACGCTTTCAAATGCTCTTCCACAAGCTGTCTGCTGTCCTCACTGACCATATCGTCCACATAAAGCGGAAGCAGGTCCTCAATAATATTACAACTGATCTTCATGATCCAATTCCTCCCTGATTTTTTTACATGCTCTGTGATAAGTAACTCTTGCCCAGCTTTCGCTTTTGCCAAACAGCGAGGAAATTGTACCAAATGACAGTTCTCCAAATACACGAAGTGAAAAAACTTCTTTATAGGGTTCTGAAAGTCTGTGAAGAACCTTATGAACCTGAAGTGCAGTTTCTTTATCTGAAAAATTCTGAAGCAGATCTGAGGGAAAGCTTTCTTTCTTTTCGTCCTGAGATTCCGGTGCATACTTCTTGTTTTTCTTCAGATAGTCATAGTACGTGTTTTTGGAAATCTGGCAAAGCCATACACGCAGGTCACAGTCACCTCTGAAATCGTCGACTTTTTTCAGTGCTTTGAAGAATGTTTCCTGCGTCAGTTCCTCTGCAATATGGGTATTGTGCGAAAGCGAGAGCAGATAACGGTATACGACAGTAAAATACTGCTCATATACTTCCTGAATATTCAGCATTTGTTTCTCCTCTCTCTACCAGTTTTGTCCTCCTTCACATATATGACGATATATGTATGGGAAACGTTACAAAAAATTTCACAAAAAGAAAAAGGTCTTCCGATTTATGGAACACCTTTTTCTTTTTTTATAAATTCCTGATCCATGTACACGCAAGTTCCATCCATGACTGGCATTCCGGCTGAATACATCCACCATCTTCATGACATGTCTCTTCATTTGCAAGACTGAGCCCGTGAACACCTGTCGGGTACAAATGTAGTTCTACCGGCACTTTGTATTTATGCAATGCCTCAAAAAATAACAGGGAATTCTCAACCGGGACACAATCATCCGTGACCGTATGCCAGAGAAAAGTCGGCGGAGTATCCGTTGTTACCTGAAATTCCAGCGACTGCTTTTTTCTTTTTTCAGGATCACTGCTGTCAGCTCCAAGCAATGCCTCAAAAGACCCCGTATGTGCAAATTTTCCGGAGGAAATGACCGGATAACTGAGGATCATGCCGTTCGGTCTCACTATTTCTGTTTCTGTATGCAATACTTCGGAGATAAATTTTTCCTTCCAGAATACCCCAAGACTTGCAGCCAGATGGGCACCCGCCGAAAATCCCTGCAGGATAATTTTAGCAGTATCAATATGAAATTCTTCTACATGTTCTCTTAAATATGCGACAGACTTCGCAAGCTGCAGAAGTGCCAGTGGATATCTCGCCGGGGCTACACTGTAACGAAGGATCACTGCATGGTATCCTCTTGCAAGATACTGCATGGCAATTGGTTCTGCCTCCCTGTCAGAGGTCATTGTATAACCGCCACCCGGGCAGATCACAATGACCGGGCGCTTTCGATTCGGACGCATTTCCACAGAATTGTCCAGAATATAAGTATACAAATCCGCAGTTTCCTGATAACCTTCTACTTTAATCTCAACTTTCTTGTAAATCATTCAAACCTCCGTTTTTATAGCACATAATAAACTTTCTCCTCGTGAAAAATCTACAGGCCAAATTTTTCCCGCACTTCGTCAAAATCTCTGATTGGCGGCATCTCTTCCTGTGGAATTCCAATCTGTTTATCCATATACAAAAGTGCATACCATCTATTGAATTTATAGCCACAGTCTTTCAGCTCACCAGCATGCTTATACCCCATTTTTTCATGAAACTGTACACTATTAAAATCAGAATATTCATCTGTCGGCTTTGTAATCAATGAAACAGCATTTACAACGCCCTGCTCTCTCAGGATGTCTTCCATAAGAGTATACATATGTCGTCCTAAACCATTTCGTCGTATATCCTGTTTCAGATAAATTGTCATCTCCACATCCCATCCAAAAGCTGCCCTCGGACGCAGACGGTCTGCATAAGAATAGCCAATAATTTCTCCCTCTTCCTCTGCGATAAGATATGGATAATGAGAAGAAATATGCCGGATTCGTTCCTGAAACTCTTCGACCGATGGAACTTCATATTCAAATGTCACCGCTGTCTTTTTCACATAGTAGCTGTAAATGTCGAGCAATTTCTCTGCATCTTCTACTTTCGCTGTCCGAATTTTGATCTCCATAATATCTCTTTCTCCGTCTGAATTGCAATTTCCCTATCTGACGTCTTTTACTTCTTTTCTAATACCTTTACTATTTTGCGAAGTAATTTATCAATTTCAATCGGTTTAGCCAGATAATCATCCATTCCTGCTGCAAACGCCGCCTGTCTGTCTTCTTCAAATGCATTTGCGGTCATCGCTATGATCGGAACCTGAGCTCTTTCATCCGGAAGCTTTCGAATCGCCTCTGTTGCCTGATACCCATTCATCTTCGGCATCTGTATGTCCATTAATATCACATCATAATACCCGACAGGAGCCTTTTGCAGCATTGCAACTGCAATCGCGCCATCTGCAGCTACTTCCACTTCTGCCTGTACATCCTGAAGAATTGTCCTTGCAATTTCCACATTTAATTCATTATCTTCTACAAGAAGAATTCTTTTGCACTTCAGAAAGTTCTCTGGCATGCTCTGTTCTGCCTGGTCAATACGTTCTTCTTCCGATACGATCCGACATGGAATCTCAACAATAAAACTGCTGCCTTTTCCAGGTTCACTTTGTACGATCACGCTTCCATCCATCAAATCTACAAAGGATTTTACGATACGCAGTCCTAGACCAGTTCCCATTATACCACTTTCCGAAGAATTTTTCTCGCGTGTAAATGCCTCAAATATATGTGGAATATATTTCTGGCTGATACCAATTCCCGTATCCGAAACACAAATCCGCAGAATTATGGAATCCTCTCCGACAGCCTCCATTTCCTCGATATCTACGTCTATTTTTCCTCCATCCGGTGTATATTTAATTGCATTACTTACAAGATTCATGATAATCTCCTGAATCTTCAGCGAATCACAATATACATCTGCATGCTGAATTTCTATATTTCGTGCTACATGTAGCTGTTTATTCAGAATTTCTCTGTCAAGAACGATCTCCAACGTATCATTTATTTTCTTCAGATTCCATGGTGCTTCATTCAAAGTTTCCTTACCACTTTCAATACGGGCAATTTCCAGTACATTTCCTATCAATGCAAGCAGGAACTGGCTCGCTCCCTTCAACTTATGCAGATAATTTGTCGTAAGCTCATTGTCTCCCCAGTGCCGCTCCATGAGTTCTGCATATCCTATAATTGCATTCATCGGAGTCCGCAGATCGTGTGACATGGCAAATAAAAAGGATGATTTTGCCCTGTTTCCCTCTTCCGCCTTCTGCAGTGCATTCTTAAGTACTACCATCTCTGATACATCAAGAAATGTGGTGATCACGGCTCTTTCTCCCGATGGAACACGGATTACTTTCGTTGTAGCAAGTGCATGACATTCATTCGGCTCACCTTTTCCGATGATACACTCATAATCAACCATATCATCTACTTTGTGAAGTCTTTTCAACTTCTCTATTACGTCCACATCCGGATAGATTACTTTTTTCAGCATAGTACCGAGTTTGGACTGTGCCTCTTCAATGTTCTCCACTCCATACATCCGCAAAGCCTGTGCATTCATATGAATGATCTTATGCCCGGGAATTGTATATGCAAGGACACCACAACTTTGCATTTCCAGCAGTTCTTTGTAATAATCTTCCTGTTCTATCTTTTCTTTACGAAGTGTATCATTAAGTTCCGCCAGACGACGTTCCGCTTCTTTTTCTTTCTCCAAACGTACCGTCTCTGAAATGTCCTGATGTATTCCCATAATGGAAATACCATCCACTACAGACCTATCTCTTATGCCACTGCAACGTACGAACATCTCTCCAAATGTAGGATGAATATAGCGATATACGATTTCTGATTTTGTCTCTGACAGTTTATCTGAATATTCCAGAAATAACTGCATATCATCCGGATGTACACGTGCCCGATGAAATGTAAATCGCTCTTCCGGTGAGATTTCTCCCTGGATTCCAAGTAATTCATCCATCACCGCATCTGCATAAAATCTCGGTGATTTCCCATCCTCAATTTCTATTCTCCATGCTCCTACTCTGTTGACGCGAAGAATTCTTTCAACATTAATCTTTTTCTGCTGTATCATGGACAGCTCCTCCTCATGCAGCTATTTACTGTGCTTCTTCCATATATTATAACGACAGCGAAATCAGATGAACTTCGCCATCACTCGGAACAGAACATTCATATCCACCGGCTTTGATACATGTGCATTCATGCCTGCATCAAGTGTCTTCTGCCTGTCCTCTTCAAAAGCATTCGCTGTCATGGCTACGATCGGAACAGCAGCTCTGGAATCCCCAAACCTGTTCCGACTACTTTGCTTTCCGTACTTGTATGTTCTCTGGAAAATTCTTCAAAAATATGTGGAAGATAGTCTTCACTCATCCCAATTCCAGTATCTTCAACTACAATCTTATATGCAATATAATTTTCCCTGTCAAACGGAATCTCCCTGATATCTATGGTGATCTTACCACCTGCCGGAGTATATTTCAGTGAATTTCCACTCTCAATTCGGGCTGTCTCCAGCACATAATTGATTAGCGATAACAAAAATTCACTGGAACTTTTGATCTTGCTTTATCGTATCTCTATTTTATCTTAATCCTTCTGCTTTTTCACGCTTTCACATCTGGTCAGGATTTCTCTGAGTTTGCTTTCATCAATCGGCTTCGCAATGTGTCCATTCATTCCGGAAGCCAGACATTTATGTACACTTTCGGAAGAAACCTGCGCCGTCATGGCATATATACGCACCGTTTCTGCATCCGGTCGCTCCAGTGTCCGTATACGACGGGCTGCTTCTCTGCCGCCCATAACCGGCATCATAATATCCATCAGAATCAGATCATAAGTTCCCGGTGCTGACTCTTCAAACTTGTCAATCGCTTCCTTGCCATTCCATGCCTTATCAACCACAATTCCCAGTTCCTTCAGATAGAACTCTGCAATCTCCATGTTGATCTCATTATCCTCAACCAGAAGAATCTGCTTTCCTTCCAGCTTCTGTTCGCCTGAGCTCTGCTCTTCTTTTTTGGTTTCGATGGCATTTTCATCAACTTTAAACGGAAGGCGGAAAGTAAAAGTACTTCCCTCTCCAAGTTGGCTCTCTACTTCTATAGAACCTCCCATTTTATCCAGAAGCGCCTTGACGATCGACATTCCCAGACCGGTTCCTCTGTACAGTGTTCTGGCGTCATTCTTTTCCTGTGTAAAAGGTTTAAACAGCTGTTCTTTTATAAATTCTTCACTCATACCGATTCCGGTATCAACGATTTTAAATTCATACCACACGGTTGTACCGTCACAGGAAAGTTCTTCCGCATATGTATCAATTGTTCCATTTGGTTTATTATATTTGATTGCATTGCTCAGAAGATTGACCATAATGCGGCGCAGCTGCAGGGAGCTTCCCTTCAAGGCAGTATGCTGAATATTACTTCTGTGCTTGCAATGTGTAATACTGGATTCAACCAGCTGAGCATCCACAAGTGCAGCAACTTCATCCATAAGCTCATTCATATCAAATACATCTTCATGAATCTCAAACATACCAGCTTCCAGTTTGCTCATATCGAGGACATCACTGACCAGCTCTAGCAAATGTCGGGTAGACAGCTGAATCTTATCCAGACTGTCATCAACTTTTCCCCAGTCATCCCTGTTTTTACGGATGATATCTACCATTCCCATGATTCCATTGATCGGCGTACGAATATCATGACTCATACGATTCATAAATTCCGTCTTGGCTCT
>ENA-OPCL01002187-OPCL01002187.1-human-gut-metagenome-genome-assembly--contig:-NODE-2187-length-13265-cov-6.537547_pt1 | contig 13265 bp, 8 predicted proteins | sample MGYA00241251_ERZ501482 | MGnify/ENA primary metagenome ERZ501482 (study PRJEB25962, sample SAMEA2042581) | human gut metagenome | biome: human gut; feature: human-associated habitat; material: faeces... | reverse complement strand
ATGTGTCGCATTTTTCTATTTTGGAAAACTGTCATTTATTTCGAGACAGCCTCTTTTTTTGTAAGTCTGTTACATTATATGAAAAATTGAAGATTTTTTTAAATATATAGTTATAATGAAACGTTGGAGGGAACATTATGAAAAAGAACAGTTATATATTTCATGCTGGTACATCATTTTTCTTTTATTTTGCATATGCCTGCTATAATGCAATGCTTGCTTTATATTTAAGTGATATTCACTTTAATGCACAACAGATCTCACTTATTACTTCAGCAGCACCATTATTCTCAATCTTTGCGCAACCATATCTAGGAACATTGGCAGACCGCTTCCGTTCACCTAGAAAGGTATCCTTAGTGGCTTTATTTATTACAGTAGTAATGAATATCATCTTTATCTTCTCACATCAATTAATTATTCTATTAATCACAAGTGCTTCTATTCTTGCATTATTCAATGCAGTGACACCATTAACGGACAGAATTGGTGTTTCTTCACCTTATGACTTTGGTAAGATCAGATTATGGGGTTCTGTAGGTTATGCCGTAAGTGCTCAGCTATGTGGTTTAGTCTATGATGCCATTGCACCTGTTTCTATCTTCATCATCTTCCTCTTTGGTACAATAACAGTTCTTATCTGTATCCTAAGAGTCAATGATCCAGAAGTAGTGCAGGCAGAAACAAAAGTAGAATATAGCTCAAAAGAAGCCTATAAGAGCCTCTTTAAGAATAAACAGTACATTATATTCCTATTAATCTCTTTCTTCTTCTGGGGCGCTTGTACAGCCAATTTTACATATATCTCAGTATTTATTAAATCAGTAGGTGGAACAGCATCCATGGTAGGTACATACCAGTTATTTGCGACATTGTTTGAAGTACCTGCAATACTTGCAACTGACTTTATTATTAAGAAGTTCTCATATAAACATATTATGCTCTTTGCATGTTTTATGTCTATAGTCAACTTTGTCTGGTATGCAACATTACCTAATCCAAATTTAATTGTGGCAGTGTTTGTATTCAAAGGCTTATCTACTATTCTCTTTACTATGATTACAGTAAGATTAATCATGGAAATTGTAGAAGATAAGTATGTCTCTACCGCTTTTGGCTTACAGGCTACAGTAGGTAGAGGAATTGGTGCTGCAGTCGTACAGTTAATTGGTGGAAAACTGATTGACAGCTTCTCTACAATGACACCATTCTATTTGTTTTTATCCGTATTAATTGTAACCGCTTTAGTATTATCCTTAACATTTAAAGAAAAACGCGCTTAATACCATAAATCTTACAACATTATTAAATAATTCTTAATCCAAAAAGAGTTGATATATTCAACTCTTTTTTATATTTCTTAAAAATTTCTTAAGAAAGTTCTTTATTTTTTTGTACAGAGTGATATAATAGTCATTGTCGTAAAGAAAGGGAGTGGATTACATGGATAAGAAAACTAAAGAAGTTGTAGATTTCATGCTAGACCGTATTAAAACTCAGAAGACAATGTTTATTCCAGTAGTCGCTATTTCAGCATTTGCATTAGTAGGTTATGCAGCAGCTGATAGAACAGCGCCTATTGTTCATTCAAATAAGCTTGAAGTACCATTCGGTACAGAATTAAAAGCAAGTGATTTCACTGTATCAGATAATAGAGATACAGTAAGTGTTATTAAAACTGAAATTAATGATACTTCTTATCAGAAGGATCAGATTGGAACTTATAAAGTTAATGTTACTGTAAAGGATGCATTCAACAACGAAACAACTAAAGAAGTTGAAGTTAAAGTTGTTGATACAGAAGCACCTGCATTAGAATCAGTAAATAATGATGGTTATGTAATCGATGTTGAAGCAAACGGCAACAATGATTTAAAACAGTACATCAAAGCAACTGATAATGTAGATGGTGATGTTTCTGATTTCATTACTTTCGATCGTGGCTTAGATACATCTGTTTTAGGTGAACAGGTAATCCATGCAACTGTTGAAGATAACGCAGGTAATAAAGCAGAAAAAGACTTTACATTCAATGTTGGTGATACAATTGCGCCAGAAATGAATTTAAAGAATGGTAATATCACTGTTAACTATGGTGATGGTTTCGATGTTCATAATTATGTTGATATTAAGGATAACTATGATGTGAACCCTACAGTTACTGTAGAAGGTAATGTAGATACTAGAAATCTAACTGATGTACAGCCAATCAAGGTAATTGCAACAGATAGTTCTGGAAACCAGACTTCAAATGATTATGAAGTAAAAGTTGCAGATATGACTGGACCAGCAATTACATTAAAGAGCGATAATGTAGATGTGAAGTATGGTACTTCATTTGATCCTAAATCAAACTTAGCATCAGCTATCGATAACTTAGATGGTGATGTAACAGGTAAAGTAGAAATTACTGGAACTGTTAATACAAACAAAGCTGGCGCTTATCGTGTTTATTACAGAGTTACTGATAATGCTGGTAACAAGTCTGAAACAAGTGCAAAGATCAATGTATCTGCTGCACCAGTAGTACAAGTAAAAACTAACAATAAGAACAACAAGAGCAACAAAGGCGTAAGCTATAACTTTGGTGGTCTTGGCGGAGGCGCTGCACAGGGTGGTATCGTTGGAACAGCACGTTCAAGACTCGGCTGTGCATATCGTATGGGTGCTTCTGGACCAACAGTATTTGACTGTTCAGGATTCACTTCTTGGGTATATAGTCAGAATGGTAAATCATTACCTAGAACTGCAGCAGCTCAGTATAGTGGAACTTCAAGAGTATCTAAGGAAGGCTTAACAGCTGGAGACTTAGTATTCTTCGCTGGAACTTATAAATCAGGTATCTCTCATGTAGGTATCTATATTGGTGGCGGACAGTTCATCCATGCTGCAAACTCTAAGACAGGTGTAGTTGTTTCTTCATTAAATAGTGGATATTATTCTGCACACTATGCAGGAGCAGGTAGAAGATAAGAAGGTTAAAAATAACCTTCTTTTTTTTATGTTGATGATAAGTTTGGAGAACTTCTGCTGTGGGTAAATGATAAGAATATTGTTAAAAGATGCAATAATATTTTTTGAATAAATCAATCATAGGATCATTAAGTGAATCAAGGATAGCGCTTCTATTATTAACTTCTTTTTTGTCATGAATAATTAAACTAGGAGAATTATGAACTACCTCGACTTAGTACTTCGTATTTGAAGTCAAGTCTACTAGAATGCTTACGCCTCCGTTTAAGAAGATTGATATTTAAGTCTCCACCTATTGCTAGGCAATCTTTGTTCTATTGCGTGTCCACTTCGCCTCTACTGTATGGGATATTGTACATCTACAACGCTACTTTTATGCATGATATTTAATGCACCATTTACTCTTGCTATTCTTAATATAAAAAGACATGAATTGAAAACAGTCGAAAATATGGTAATAAAAGCGCAGAAAAAAAGTCATACACATTTGTGTATGACTCATGTTTTTATCCATTTAATGTATAGCCCTGTGAGTAGTAAACGACTACTGGCATACCAGTTGTAATAGTATTGTACATAGTACCTGCAAAACTTACTGGAAGGTTAACACATCCATGAGAACCACTAGACACATAAAGATTACCACCAAAACTAGATCTCCAGTTTGCATCATGGAAACCAATACCTCTGTTAAATGGCATCCAATAACTTACAGGAGATTCATAAGGATACTTACCTGTAGCAGGATCCTTAGTACCTCTTAATACTCTATTACGTTCTTTAGAATAAATATAATATGTACCAGCTGGAGTATAACGATCATTTGTCATCTTACCTGATACACAATCTGACTGAAGAACACACTGACCATTCTTATAAATCCATAGATGCTGACGAGATAAGTCAACTTCAACATAGTTACCACCAAGACCATAATTCTCAGTAGACTGTTCTTTAGCACTATAAGCAGGAGCTCTCTTAACAGCCTTACCAGCATTTAAATCTTCTTTAATCTTTGTGATTTCTTCTGTCTGATTCATCTTATAACCATAAGTACCACCATCTACAGTTCTTACACCTAAACCTGTTGCATTAAATGTATGTGTCTTACCAACAGTATTGGCTTTAGCTGCAAGTGTATAAACAAAGCTCTTCATACGTTTATTCCAGATTTCTTCGTTATAGCTATAAGTACCATCTTCATTCTTAACAAGCCATGTTAACATCTTTTCACTATTTAAGACTTCACTCTGATTGTTAGGTAGTTCATAAGTAATAGAAGTCTTTAAATATTTCTTTAATGTTTCAGCTTCAGCTTTAACAGTTTCAGTTGTTTTTCCAGGAACCTTATATGCATCCTTTACTTTAGCAACATTTAAACTTGTTTTCTGAAGACCAACAGCTTTATTCACTGCTTCATAAACAGTTTCCTTATTTAAGCTATTTCCAGCTTTTTCCTTTTCTACAGTAAAAGTACCATTTTCATACTTCATACGTGCATCTGTAGGAGCTGTCTGGTTTTCATCCTTTAACTGATTCTTTCCATAAAGAACAGTCTTTAACATATTTTCATCATAAGAAGCTTTAGTCTGAATAGTTTTCTTATTTCCCTTATGATTAAATAAGTAGTTCTTGAACCATGTGCATGAATCCTGTTTCTTCAACAACGCTTCAACCTGTCCATCAGGAACATAACTCATATTGATTTCTTTTGCTGAAATAGTTTCGGTAGTCTTATTTCTAAACTTCATTTCTAAAGTGTAGTTTAACTGATTTTCAGCAATCTTCTTTTCTGCATCTGCAACACTTAACTTACCTACATTTACATTATTAATATAAGTAGAAGGTAAGAAGCGATCACTATAAGCTGTACCCATATGATGAATATAGAGGAATACTGATAATCCAAGAATCACGAGTACAGATACAATAATTACAATAATCTTATTTCTTTTCTGCATATTTGTCATGTTATCTTTCTCTCCCTTATACTACCCCTTCTAATTCATTGATTATAGCAAACATTTGTAAAAAGGTAAATCAAGATTTGTGAAATGACTTAAAAATACACAACTTGTACAAAAGAAGTTAGTTTTAACTTATTTATTTGTGAATAAATATTGTATAAATAGTGAGGTGTGATTGCTAGTACGTTATGTGTAGTGACAAAGAATGTACAGAAATGTGTATAGGTGATTCAAAAATAGTCTCTCTCAAATAAGCAATTCCTCAAATATTGGAGTATTAAATAGTATGGAGGATGTGACTATATGGCAATACCAACAAGTATTAAAACATTATTGTCTGGGGATGTTGTTGAATGGGCAAGAATTGAATTGAAACAAACTTGGGATCCAGCAGCATCTTTGAAAACTATATGTGCATTTGCGAATGATCTTGATAATTGGGGCGGTGGATATATTATCATTGGAGTGCAAGAGGTTAATGGAAGACCCATTTATCCTTTAAAGGGTGTGCAACCAGAAAAGTTGGATTCTTTTCAAAAAAGTATTTTTGCGAAATGTAAGCTTCTTAGACCATCGTATACACCTATAATTAGCGTAGAAAAATACCAAGATAAGTATTTTATCGTTATATGGTGTCCAGGTGGAGATAATAGACCATATTCATCACCGAAAACTATGGAAAAAAATAATAAAGAAAGAATACATTATATTCGTAAAGCATCGAGTACTGTAGCACCGTCTGATGATGAAGAAAAGGATTTGTTCAATCTAGCGAATAGAGTACCATTTGATGACAGAGTAAATCATCAGGCGGAAATAACTGATTTAAATATAACTTTGATTCAGAATTATCTGAGAGAAATAGGAAGTTCGCTATATGAGAAATCATTAACTGGAGACTTTACAGAATTGTGCAGTGATATGAACATCATAAGTATACTTCCAGAATATGTGAAACCTAAAAATGTTGGATTAATGTTTTTCTGTGTACAACCGGATAAATTCTTTCCATTCACTCAGATTGATGTTGTTCAATTTCCAGATGGATTAGGTGGGGATAATATAATAGAAAATACATTTAAAGGACCGATTCATCATCAACTTAGAGAAGCGTTACAATTCATAAAAAATTCAATCGTGAGTAAAAAAATAGTTAAAAGTGCAGATAAAGCAGAATCTGATTGGGTTTTTAATTATCCGTATGCCGCATTAGAAGAAGCACTTGCGAATGCAGTTTATCACCGTGCGTATGATATTAGGGAACCTATTGAGGTAAGAGTTGAAAAAAATATGATTGAAATAGTAAGCTTTCCTGGACCAGATCGCTCAGTGACACAAGAAGGATTGAAACGATATAAGGTTTCTAATCGTAGATATAGAAATCGTCGTATTGGAGATATTCTTAAGGAACTGCATTTAACTGAAGGGAGAAATACAGGTTTTGGAAAAATTTTAAGTGCACTTGAAGAAAATGGGTCTCCAAAACCTGAATTTGAGACAGATGAAGGACATAATTATTTTATTACAAGGTTATTTATTCATAAAGCATTTATGAAACAGGGGCAAAAAAGAGCCGAAGTTGGTCAAAAAGGAGCCGAAGTTGGTCAAAAAGGAGCCGAAGTTGGTTCAAAAGGAGCCAAAGTTGGCCAAAAAGGAGCCGAAGTTGGTTCAAAAGGAGCCAAAGTTGACCAAAAAGGAGTCAAAAAAGGAACTGAAAGAAGTTTGGAGATACTTAATAAAATGAGAGAAAATCCTTTTGTAACACAGGTTAAGCTAATGGAAGAGTTTAATCTATCTAGAAAACAGATTCAAAACATCATTCAATATTTGCGTTTAAATGGGTTAGTAGAAAGAGAAGGCTCTAATAGAAGTGGTAAATGGATAGTGAAGAAATAATGTATTACTACATTTCCTGCACTGTATGATATTAGAAAAACATTGTATATATCAATGTTATTTTAATTTCTGATGAGAGTAACTGTTAAACACATTAACAAGTCGCTTTTTTTCACAGTTATTTAATATGTGTTATAATGAGATCAAAGTGAGGTAATGCTATGAAGATATATTATGAAGTACATGGAAATGGTTATCCGATTATCTTATTACATGGTAATCAGGAAAATAGAAAAATATATGATCAATTAATCAAGGATTTAGAAAACGATTATCAATTAATCGCAATGGATTCACGTTATCATGGTAAATCTATTAAGAGTGGTCCTTTAACACTAGACCGTATGGCTCAGGATGTGATGGATGTCGCAAATGAACTAGATTTAGAAGCATATGATGTCATTGGGTTTAGTGATGGTGCGAATATCGCACTTACACTTGCAGGAAAAGATGACCGTTTAAAACATATGGCACTTCTTTCACCTAATGCCACTCCTCAAGGTATTAAATGGTATTATCGACTCCATATGTATATGACATTACTCTTATTGCCAATATTCTGTATATATGATAAGAGATCAAGAACACGTTTTAAACTCATTTCATTTATGACAAAAGAGCCACATTTTACTGCAGATTACTTATCAGAACTTAAGATTCCAGCTTTATTACTATCTGGTGAACATGATGTAATCAAGGATTCTGATTTCACATTTATTCAGTCATCATTGCCTTATTGTGTACATAAGGTGATTAAAGGTTCACCACATTTCTTATTAGGTGATCAATATGATAAAACATTAAGAGAAATAAGGGGGTTTTTATATGCCTGTCATCACGAAGCATAATGTATTAGATATAAAGAATGTTGTATTTGGAGAAGGAACACCTAAGATTTGTCTTCCTATTGTAGATACAACTAAAGAAGGTATTATTGATACTTTAGATTCTTATAAGGATTTAGATTATGATGTAGTAGAAATTAGACTTGATTTCTATGAAGGATTAAAAGAAGGACATTTGACAGATGTATTAGAAGAAATCAAAAAACATACAGATAAACTTGTATTAGGTACAATCCGTACTGTGAGTGAAGGAGGAGAAGGAGAACTTACTTCTCTAGAGTATATGCATTGTATTAAAGAAATCTGTGATGCACATGTAGAGCTAGTAGATATAGAATTATCGCAGGGCTATGAATCTGTGATGGAACTTGTCCAATATGCACATAAGAAAGGTGTTCATGTTATTATGAGTGAACATCATTTTGATGAAACACCATCAAGAGAAGATATGCAGGAAACACTAGAAAAGATGGAAATATTAGGAGCTGATTTACCTAAACTTGCTGTTATGCCAAAAAGTAAAGAAGACCTATTAACACTTTTAGAAGTCACTCTTTATTCAAGCCAGCGTTTAGGAAAACCTATTATTACTATGTCCATGGGTAAACTAGGACGCTTGTCACGTATGATGGGCGAATACTTTGGTTCATGTATGACCTTTGCGACAGCTAAGGATGCGAGTGCACCAGGACAGGTTCCTCTTGATGATTTAAAGAAGGTATTAGAGGTTCTACATGATTAATTTAGAACATGCAAAAAAGGCATTTGATAATTATGTTAATCGCTATGATCTCTCTATCCCACATATTCATCTTAAATATGTGCATTCTTATAAAGTAATGGATGTTATGGGTGAGTTATGTGATATGAAAGGAAAAACTGAAGAAAAAGACTTATGTCTATTAATCGGCCTATTACATGATATAGGTCGTTTTGAACAGTTTCGTCTATATCATTCTTTCCTAGATAGAAAAACAGTGGATCATGCAATGTATTCTTCACATATATTATTTGAAGAGGGACTTATTAGAGAGTTCATAGAAGAAGATACATATGACACAATTATTAAAAATGCTATAGAACAGCATAATAAATACAAAGTAGAAGAAGGCTTTAGTGAAGAAGAACTCTTTTACATACATATGATTAGAGATGCAGATAAATTAGATCATTTTCGTGTTAAAGATGTAGAAAAGGATATAGTCTTACTAGGTGTGACTTATGAGGAAGCAGGAAAAGAATCTATAACTGATGAAGTCTATCAACAGTTCTGTAAACATCAACTTATTTATGCTCCTACAAGAAAAACACATTTAGACATGTGGATTTCTTATATTGCCTTTATATTTGATCTTTATTTTGATGAAAGTAAATCATATATTGAAAAAAATCACTATATTGAAAGAAGCTTTGATAAAATAAAAATAGAAGATCTAGAGATATTAAAGAAATATCGAGCGTTAGAAAAATGCGCACTAGAGTATATTAAAGGAGGATGCGTATGAGTTTACCAAAGGATTTCCTATGGGGTGGTGCTTTAGCGGCTCACCAGTTTGAAGGTGGTGTATTAGACACTACTAAAGGTTTAAGTGTTGCTGATGTAATGACAGGTGGTAACGTATCAACACCACGTGTGAGTACTGATGGAGTAAAGGAAGGATTATATTATCCAAACCACATCGGCATTGATTTCTATCATCATTACAAGGAAGATATCAAGCTATTCGCAGAAATGGGCTTTAAATGCTTTAGAACATCTATTGCCTGGACAAGAATCTTCCCATTAGGTGATGAAGAAGAGCCTGATGAAGAAGGTTTACAGTTCTATGATGATGTATTTGATGAATTATTAAAATATGGTATTGAACCAGTCATCACATTATCTCACTTTGAAATGCCTTATCATCTTGCCAAGGAATATGGCGGATTCATGAACAGAAAGACTATTGATTTCTTTGTAAAGTTCGCAGAAGTATGTTTCAAGAGATATAAAGATAAAGTTAAATACTGGATGACTTTCAATGAAATCAACAACCAGATGAACTATAAGAATGATATTTTTGGATGGACTAACAGTGGTGCTCATTTTGGAAACTATGATAATCCAGAAGAAGCGATGTATCAGTGTGGTCATTATGAATTAGTAGCCAGTGCAAAGGCTGTGAAGATTGGTCATGAAATCAATCCTAACTTCTTAATCGGTAATATGATTGCGATGGTTCCTATTTATCCATTCTCTTGCCGCCCAGCAGATATGGTATTATCTACTGAAATGATGCATCAGAGATGGTTCTTCTGTGATGTACAGTGCCGTGGTCATTATCCACGTTATGCCTTAAAGATGTTTGAAAACAAAGGCTTTAACTTAGATATCACTGAAGAAGATAAAGAAGCTTTAGCTGCAGGTACAGTAGATTATATCGGATTCTCTTATTACATGACTAATACTGTAGACTCTACAGCACATAAAGATGTTTCTAAATCTTTAGATGGATCTAGTGAACATTCTGTGGCTAACCCATTCATTAAAGTATCTGACTGGGGATGGGCTATTGATCCAGAAGGTTTACGTTATGCTTTGAATCAGATGTATGAAAGATATGAAAAACCATTATTTATTGTAGAAAATGGTTTTGGTGCGATTGATAAGAAGGAAGAAGATGGCAGCTGTCATGACCCATATCGTGTAGATTACTTAAGAGCACATATTGAACAGATGAAGAAAGCTGTAGAAATTGATGGTGTAGACTTAATGGGTTATACACCATGGGGATGCATTGACTGTGTCTCTTTTACTACAGGTGAAATGAAGAAACGTTATGGCTTTATCTATGTAGATCGTAACAACGATGGAAGCGGTACACTGGAAAGAAGTAAGAAAGATTCATTTGACTGGTATAAGAAAGTTGTTGCAAGCAATGGTGAAGATTTAGGTTAATTCGCTTTCAACATTGCGAAAAAAAGAAACCCATGAGAAATGCTTGACATTAGGCTCATGGGTTTTTATACTGTTTAAGGGTAAACATTCTTTATGTTTATCAATAATAAAAAAAACGTTGATAAATTCAACATTTTTTCATGTTAATAAATTATTTGTGAGATATTTTTTTATCTCAAGCATATTAGTTGCGTGTGCAACTAATTTAGACTAATATAGAATTAGAAAAAAATCTATTAGGTATTTCATCCTAATAGATTTTCTTATGAGGAGGGTAAATAACATGGAGGTAATCAAGAGAGATGGCTCAAAGGTAGCTTTTGATGGAAGTAAGATTGAAAATGCGATTTTAAAGGCTATGCGCTATGGCAGCGGTATTGTGAAACCTGAAATTGCATCTAAGATCTCACATGAAATTGAAGACTGGCATAAATCAAGTGGAGCAGCATCTATCAGCATTTATCGTATTGAAGGACAGGTTTTTGAAAAGTTAATTGAAAAAGGAGAAGTACTTACTGCCAAGGCTTATGAAGGCTATCGTAAGGTAAGAGAATTCCAGAGAGAAACTAATACAATTGATAATGCGATTTATGGTATTGTCAATCAGACTAATAAAGAAGCAATGGATGAAAACTCTAATAAAGATGCGACTGTATTAGCTACTCAGAGAGACTTAATTGCTGGTGAATTCTCTAGAGACTATTGCCGCCGTTTATTATTACCACCAAAGATTGTACAGGCACATGATGATGGTATTATTCATTTCCATGATATGGATTACTATATCCAGAAGATGCATAACTGCGATCTAGTAAACTTAAAGGATATGTTTGCGAATGGCACAGTTATTAATGATAAATTGATTGAAACACCTAAGTCTTTACAGACAGCATGTACTGTTGCAACTCAGATTGTTCAGCAGGTTGCTAATGGTCAGTATGGAGGGCAGACAATCTCTATCTCTCATTTAGCACCTTATGTACGTGTATCATATAAGAAACATTTAAAGGCTGTAAGAAAAGAAGGCAAAGAAGTAGGTATTGATTATACAGAAGAACAGATTGAAAAGATCGCAAAGTCTCGTCTTCATGAAGAAATCAAAGCAGGTGTACAGACTATCCAGTATCAGATCAATACATTCTCTACAACTAATGGTCAGGCTCCATTCTTATCTATTTTCATGTATTTAAGAGAAGAACCAGACTATATTGAAGAAACAGCTTTATTAATTGAAGAAATCTTAAAACAGAGATATATCGGCATGAAGAATCCTGTGGGTGCTTATGTCACTCCAGCATTCCCTAAATTACTTTATGTATTAGATGATAATAATGTGCCTGATGATTCACAGTATCGTTATTTAACAGATTTAGCGGTTAAATGTGTATCTAAGCGTATGATGCCTGATTTCATCAGCGCAAAGATCATGAGAGAAAACTATGAAGGACAAGTATTCCCTTGTATGGGATGTCGTTCATTCTTATCTCCATGGAAGAATGAAAAGGGTGAATACCAGTGGTATGGTCGTTTTAATCAGGGTGTAGTTACACTTAACTTAACTGATGTTGGTTTATCATCTAATAAGAATATGGATTCATTCTGGAAGATTCTAGATGAACGTTTAGATTTATGTTATGAAGCATTGATGTTAAGACACGAAAGCTTAAAGGGTACTCCTTCAGATATTTCTCCAATTCATTGGCAGTATGGTGCCATCGCAAGATTAAAACCAGGAGAAAAGATTGATTCATTATTAGATACTTGTTATTCTACATTATCATTAGGTTATATTGGTTTATATGAATGTGTAGTGGCATTAATTGGTCAGTCTCATACTACTGAAGAAGGCGATGCATTAGCTCTTGAAATTATGCAGAAATTAAGAAATACATGTGATAAGTGGAAGAAGGATACAGGTTTAGGATTTGCCTTATATGGTACTCCTGCAGAATCAACTACTTATACATTAGCACGTGCATTAAAGAAGAGATTTGGTATCGTCCCTGGTGTAACAGATAAAGACTATATTACTAACTCTTATCATGTCAATGTAAGAGAACATATTGATGCATTCTCTAAATTAGGCTTTGAAGCGAAGTTCCAGAAGATTTCTTCTGGAGGGGCTATTAGTTATGTAGAAGTGACTAATATGACAAATAACTTTGATGCCATGAAAGAATTAATTAACTATATGTATGAAACAATCCAGTATGCTGAAATCAATACTAAGTCTGACTATTGTCAGGAATGTGGTTTCTCTGGAGAAATCTTATTAGATGAAAATAATGAATGGTATTGTCCTAACTGTGGTAATAGAAACCATAAGACATTAAATGTGTGTCGTAGAACATGTGGTTATCTTGGTGATAATTTCTGGAATAAGGGACGTACACAGGAAATCAAAGAACGTTTTGTACATTTAGACAATAGAGTATATCAGGAAAATAACTAGAAAGCCTTGTATCATTAAGGGCTTAAGAGATAACCATGACTGGTTATCTCTTTTTATGTAAATGGGTGGTGATTTTTCGCTTATTTACTATGTTTAGAGCTCATATAATAATCGGTAATATTAAAAGTAGTATTACTGGGATATATCATGGAATAACTAAAAGAGAGATGCCTTTATTCCTGAATGAACAGGAG
>ENA-OPCL01002180-OPCL01002180.1-human-gut-metagenome-genome-assembly--contig:-NODE-2180-length-13286-cov-6.878694_pt1 | contig 13286 bp, 6 predicted proteins | sample MGYA00241251_ERZ501482 | MGnify/ENA primary metagenome ERZ501482 (study PRJEB25962, sample SAMEA2042581) | human gut metagenome | biome: human gut; feature: human-associated habitat; material: faeces... | reverse complement strand
TTTCAGACTGAACACGGCTTATCAGCCCTTGATTTTCCATTCTTTCCAGCATCGTAGTAAGAGATGTTATCGCTAATCCGCATTTAGTCGAGAGTGACCTGATTGAGATACCATCCTCCTGCCACAGCACATAAAGAATACGCCCCTGGGCTCCATTAAACGCATCGATATTTTTTCCGCTGAGAATCTTCTCAAAAATCCGGTCACCAAGCTGTTTTATTTTGGTGACAAGAAATCCGCCATTTGTTTTCATGCAAAAGCTCCTATATAGTAGTTTATAAAATCATACTATATAGGAGCTTTATTGTCAAGAGCTTGTATGTTTGAATAGAGGTAAATTCCGGTTTGTCAGCCTCATTCTATCGCACACTCGGTACATTTCCCGGCTTGCGTATCACAGCGGCAATGCAGGTATTCCACATTACCGCTGTGATTTTCTTTTTAGCGTTCTCTGTCTGCGGATGATTTTTGCGGCTCCTCCTCGCCACGCTCACCGTCCACGATCTCGTTCTCTCTTTTGTCGAGATTGAGCATCGCATTCAGTTCATTTAGCCGTGCCGATTTGGTTTTCAGTTCTTCCTCCTGGGGGAATGGCTTCTGTACCTCGGCCTTTGCATTTTCAAGCTGAACCCGCGTATTCTCCAGCTGCTCGACACATGCCGCCATTCGTTCCTCAAAAGAACTGAGGGTGTTATCCAGCCGCTGAATATTGCCGAAGATGTCCGTTCCCAGCGTGACCGTATGCCGCAGCTGATGAATCAGCGTGATCTTATATTCCCGGCTGAAGGTGTCGAAGGACAGTTTCATATCGAAGCCTCTGTACTGACCGATGGGAATCGGATCTGGGCTTGTCATGGACTTGCAAAGGCCGAGGATGGCATCGCCGGCAGCCTTCTTTTCCCTTACCGTGCCACCCGGCATAATCATCGGGGAGAAGCCGTCCTCGTTGGGCTCGGTATTTCTTTTTCGCTGGTCAATATCCGCCCGATAGCCCTCAATGCGCTGCTCCAACGATTTGATTTTCTGCGGAAACTCCTTCAGAATTTGATCCTCCAAAGCATAGCGCTGACTAAGATGGTTGGCCTTGAGCAGCTTCAGGCGAGACACATCAATATCTAAATCCATCTTCTCCTTGATGTGGGGATTGCCGGCGCACAGCGCCTTGATTTCCGCATAGCTCAGAGCGGTTTCGTCAATGTCCTCCGCAGAACGCACCGGGGATTTGCTGGTCATGATCTGCCCAATGAACTTCTGCTTGGATTCCACCAACTGATACAGGTAGCTGTCGAAGGTGTTCTCCGTAACATAGGTGTAAATATCGACCTCCTTGTTTTCGTTGCCCTGGCGGATGATTCGTCCTTCCCGCTGCTGCAGGTCAGACGGTCGCCACGGACAATCCAAATGATGAAGTGCCGCAAGCTTCGTCTGCACATTGGTGCCGGCTCCCATTTTCTGCGTGGAACCGATGAGCACACGCACCTGACCGGAGCGCACCTTGCCAAACAGCTCTTTCTTTTGCGCCTCGGAGTTTGCCGTATGAATATAGGCGATTTCCTCTGCCGGAACGCCCTTGGCAATCAGCTTGTTTCGGAGATCATCGTACACATTGAACTTGCCGTCGCCGTGGGGCGTAGACAAGTCGCAGAATACCATCTGTGTCGATTTCCGATCGGCGGTGCGCTGCCAAATATCAAAAACATTCTCCGCACACGCGCCCACCTTGCTTGTCTCGCTGTCGGGGAGCATATCGTTCATGAGCCGCTGATCCAAGGCGAGCTTTCTGCCGTCATTGGTGATGAGGAGCATGTTATCCACGCTGGAATCCACCATCTTATTGCGGACACGCTCGGCTCGTTCTGAAAGAGAGGCCACCATTTCCTTTTGCGTTTCCGATGGCTTCAAAACAACGCTGTGATAATGGGCCTCCGGCACGGGGAGCTTGAGCATATCCGCCGTTTGAATATCTGCGGTCTCCTTGAACATTGCCATGAGCTCCGGCAGATTATAGAACTTGGCAAACCTCGTTTTGGCGCGGTAGCCCGTGCCCTCCGGAGAGAGCTCGATGGCTGTCACCGTCTCACCGAAGGTGGAGGCCCAGGCATCGAAGTGGAGAAGGTCATTCCTGCGCAGCGCTCCGTACTGGAGATACTTCTGCATGGTGTACATCTCCACCATGCTATTGGAGATGGGCGTGCCGGTGGCAAACACAACGCCTCTGCCGCCGGTCAACTCGTCCAAATACCGACACTTCATATACAGGTCACTGGACTTCATGGCCTCGGTTTGGCTGATGTTGCCTACATTCCGCATTTTTGTAAATGCGGCGAGATTCTTATAGTAATGCGCCTCATCGACGAAGACACGGTCAACGCCCAGCTCTTCAAAGGTCACAACATCATCCTTGCGGGACTGGTCATTGAGCTTGTCCAGCTTCTGCTTGACCGTTTTCTTGGTTCGCTCCAGCTGCTTGATGGAGAAATTATCCCCACGGTTTTTCTTCAATTCAGAAATGCCGTCCAGCACTTCATCCAGCTGTTGCTGCAGGATGGCACGCTGTCGTTCCAGGGACATGGGGATCTTTTCAAATTGGCTGTGCCCAATGATGACCGCATCGTAGTCGCCGGTGGCAATGCGCCCGCAGAACTTCTTGCGGTTCTTGGTCTCAAAGTCCTTCTTGGTGGCGACAAGAATATTGGCGGAGGGATAGAGCTGGAGGTATTCGCTCGCCCATTGCTCCGTCAGATGATTGGGGACCACAAACAGGCTTTTTTGACACAATCCCAGCCGTTTGCTCTCCTGCGCAGCCGCTACCATCTCGAAGGTCTTCCCAGCCCCCACTACATGGGCAAGCAGGGTGTTACCGCCGTAGAGGATATGGGCAATGGCATTGACCTGATGCGGCCTCAGCGTGATCTCCGGATTGATTCCCACGAAATTCAGGTGGCTGCCGTCATACTCACGGGGGCGAATGCTGTTGAACTTCTCGTTATACAGCTTGGTCAGCTGCTCCCGGCGCTTCGGATCGCTCCATATCCAGTCTGCAAAGGCCTGCTTGATAAGCTCCTGCTTGCCTTGGGCGATAGCCGTCTCTTTCTTGTTGAGCACAGCCGTTTTTCTGCCGTTTTCGTCCTCGATGTAGTCGAAGATTCTTACATCCCGGAGGTTCAGGGTTTCCTCCATGATCTTATAGCCATTAACTCTGCCGGTGCCGTAAGTATTGTAGGCTTTCACATTGCTGCGGTCATAGGATTTCCCCTCCACATTCCATTCGCCGGTGTACTGCGCGTAGTGAACATGGATGTTCCACTGGCAGTAGCGAGGGGTACTGAACAGCTCAAACATAAACTGCTCCACAATTTCCGGAGGCAGCCATGTTGCGCCCAACCTTACGGAAATCTCACTTGCCGTCAGGTCAACCGGCTGTACCGCCTCAAGAGCACGGACATTCTCTCCGTAATCCTCGGGGTAGAGTTCCGCACTCTGCTTTGCCCAACGGAGCTTTTCACGGACATTGCCGGAGAGGTATTCATCTGCGGGAAGATACTTCGGCTTGCCGTCCTCTTCGCTTATGTGCATGGGGTTGAGGAAAATAACACCCTTCAAATCCTCGAACAGCTCCTGCTCGGTTTTGCCGGTGAGCTGTGACATATACGGCATATCGATTCTTGCTTTTTCTGCAATGGACAGGGCATAGGCCTCGGAAGCCGTGTCAACCGACTGCACCGTTACCTTCTGCTTGATGGTCCGCTTGGAGAACATATCCGCCTTGCGGAGGAAGTTGCCCTCATCGTCCAGCACCTCCAGCGAAGCAAGCAGGCAGTAGGAGCTGTCGGAATTGAACGCCGAGTTGTTGGCTCTTGCGCTGATAAGCCCATATTTTTTGCTGAAATCATCATAGAGGCGATTGAGCTTTTCCTGCTCCGCCTTGATATCGGCATCGGGATAGTCCTCCGTCTGGTACTCGATCAGCGTCCTGACGCAGTCTCGGATGCCGATCATGCCCTTGATACGACTTTCGGCAGTTGCGGAAACATCCACGGGGTTCATGCGGCTGTTTTCCCGGTAATAGATTTTGCCGTCCACCACCGTGAAGCTGAAATTGCGCACATCAGGGTCAGCGGGAATAGAAAGGTCCTCATCCTCCGCTTCAAGATCGTCGATTTCAAATTCGGTAATCTCGGCATGAATGTTCTGGATGGCATCCCGCAAGAGGTCGCCAAGCTCTGCATTTTCATAGGCAATACAGGCGGACTCCATGCCATGAGGCCCGCTGACCATCTGCATGTCGCCCAACACCATTTCAGGGTTGTCCACAAAATAGGCATTCATCCTGATTCCATTGGCGTCTGTGGCAAGGTGCACCCATTCGGGTTCAATGTCGATCAGCCTGTCACGCTTTTGGAGGAAGAGAATGTCCGATGTGATCTCCGTACCGGCAGCGGCCTTGAAGGTATCGTTCGGCAACCGGATAGCACCGAGGAGGTCCGCTCTCTGGGCGATATATTTTCGGACATTGGGATTCTCCTTATCCATCGTTCCCTTTGAGGTGATGAAGGCAATCACGCCGCCGGGTCTCACCTTATCCAAAGCGCGGGCAAAGAAATAGTCGTGAATGAGAAAGTTGTGCTTGTCATAGCGCTTGTCCGGCACCTTGAACTGCCCGAAGGGGACATTGCCGATTGCGGCATCAAAAAAGCTGTCGGGAAGATTTGTATTCTCGAAGCCCTGCACCGCAATGCTGTTTTTCTGATACAGCTGCTGCGCGATTCGTCCGGAAACGCTGTCCAGCTCCACACCGTAGAACTTCGCACCATTCATGCTTTCGGGAACAAGCCCCATAAAATTGCCAACGCCGCAGGAGGGCTCCAGCACATTGCCGGTCTGAAAGCTCATGTTCTCCAATGCGCTGTACACCGCCTTGATTACCACGGGTGGCGTATAGAAGGCCGTCAGCGTGGATTCTCTTGCCGACGCATATTCCTCATCGGAAAGCACATTCTTCAGCTCGCTATAATGGGGATTTTCCTCCTTGAAGAATTCAGAGAGCCCGCCCCAGCCCACATAATCGGCAAGCACACGCTGCTCTGTGGGTGTTGCCAACCGGTTTTCCGCATTCAGCTTGTTCAGGAGCTGAATGGCACGGATATTGTGATAGAACCGTTCCAGCGGTGTGCCCACGCCGATGTCGTCGTTCTCAATTCGGAAGTTAGTTCGGTACTCAGTGTTGATCTCCGGGTGCAGCACATGAGGCACGACCCTGGAAGGCTTTTTCACCTGCGGAGGCGGAGCGAGCGCTTCTTCTTGGTCATCGAGCAAGACCTCCGCATTGGGATAGGTCACAACCTCGCCGTCTTTGACGGTGCTGATGGGCAGAGCATCCAATTCTTCGTCCGTTAGGCTCTCAATTTCGGAATCGTCTTCTGCCAAATCTTCCGTTTCTCTGAATACCCGTGTGCCGTCCGCACCAAACTCCGCCTCATATCGGTCAGTCTCTCGCGCTGCTTCCCGGTCTGCCTCTAAAGATAGAATATCCTCGTGAATCTTCAGGAGGTTTTCCGGCGTGAACTCGATATAATCGCAGTCCATCTCATAGTCATTTTCAGCTTCCATGAAGAACGGAGTATTGATGTCCGCAAGGAACTGATCCGACATTTCTTCAAGGTCATTTCGGAAGTCGGCGGCGTTTTCCGGATGGTTGGCAATGTCATACTGCTCGACAAGCTCTTCAAAAACAGAGAAATCAAGGTCACCGGAAACATACTGTCCGCCTGCATCTGCATCGGGATTGAAGTAAATCCAGTGAACCTTGTTACTGCCGGTGTCAAGGGATATTCTCGCCTTCGTATTGTCTGCGACAGGGGGTTCTTCCACGGCTTGCAGCAGCCTGTCATTCAGCGGATTTTCTTTGAGCCGGTTATCGAACTTTTCACGAGTCAGCTCCTTGTTAAACAGCGGGAACTGCGTATCAAAGAGGACGACCTTCTTCTCGTCAAAAGACAGCAGCTCGTATTCCTGTGTGCCGATATAGACCGTATCACCGAGATGATAGCGGTATTCTTTCCGGGGTTCCGGTGGAGGGTTCAGCTCATTGAAGGTCGGCTCAAGCGGCTTTGCCACATCGCTGTTCAACGCTTCCAGCAGGGCTTCGCATCGTGCGGTCAGGTGGGTGTTGTCCGCAATGATCGCATTCATCGCCTCGCGCATCATGGGGAGGATGAAGTCACCCTCCGCAGTACGGGCGTGCATTTTCTTTTCGCCCACGCTGAACGCACCCCAGCAGCTTGACAAATCATACAGGTTCAGCGTTTTGCTTTCCTCGCCAAGCTGCGCCACAAAGTCATTGTAATCATAGACAATCGACCGGAACTCCTCAGAGATTTCACCTCGTTTCCTCCGAGCTTCTGCCTGCTCCCGGTAGGCAGGATAGTAGTCCTTCTCCGCTTGGCTCAGATAGCGGTCGGCTCGGATCAGCTCCCCGATCCGCTTCTCGACCTTATTCCACCGCAAAAGCATTTCTGCATCGGGCTGAGAAATTCTGCCTCTGCTGATCTTGATTCCCTTAGCGTCGTGGCTTTCATCGAGATTTCTGCCGGAAACGGCAGGATACGCGCCGCCGACGCCGTATTCGTTTTTCAAAAAGGTGATGTTGCTCTCGGGAGACTCCTGTTTGAGAAACTGCTCATAGATGCGGAATTTGCCCTGATGGATGCCGCTGCCCCGTGTCAGAATGGCGTCGATGTCCTCCTGAGAAATAGAAAAAGCGGAGGACTTTTCTTCCTCCGCCTCTGCGATAATTTCCTGTTGCTGTTCAACTGTGGGGAGCGTTACGCGTAGATCAGATCGTTCAGAATCACTTCCTCCGCCGAGTGACGAATGGAGTTCATCATCTGAACCCACCGCATCTGATCCTCTGCCTTCAGCTGCTCTGTCACTCCGTTCAGCGCCTTCATCTGCTCGGTCAGGTCGTCCAGCATCTTCTGCGCCTGCCGGTCCACCTCCTCCAAATGGCCGTTCAGTGTTCCGTTCAGCAGCATCCCGGTGTAGATCCCATCCCGGTGCTCGCGGAGGAATGTCCGCCGCAGCATTCCATACTTCCCAAGCTTCGGGCTCTCCGGCACGGTCAGATCGGGAATCAGATAATCCCCCTGCATCGTATAGGTCAGTTCCATATTCGTTGCTCCTTTCCTTGTTTTCTGTTCGGTTCTTATGATACGCAGAAGCACCCTCCTGTGCAAATGTGCGAATCTTCCGTTTTTCTTCCTTCTCCATTTCCTTGACGGTTTCGCCAATTTCCCGGATGACCATCTCAGAAATATCGCTGACTGCAGCACCGAGCACGGAGATCACCTCCACGGTGTTGAAATCAAAGAGATGGCTGAAATCCTCTCGGTCAAAATACCGCCTCGGCTCATAACCTGCACGGGAGAGCGCCATAAAAGCGACGCTGCTTTTCAGCGTGGTTTTCAGCCACGCCTCAAGGCTTGTGTCATCCAGTTCCTCCAGAAAGCTGCCGGCTTTGACAGCGTTCAGCTCCATGAGATAATCTGAAAGATTATCCTCCACGGCATAACCGGAAATATCTATGAGAAGGTTCGGGAAATCTCGCGGCTCCTCCACATCACCGAAGCTGGCCTGAAGGCTTTCCGATACCGCATATTCGTACTCCGGCTTCATCTGCCAAAGGGTGATGTTCCTTCCGGCACGGCTGTTGGTGTCGGAGATATCAAAGACATGTCTCAGCTTGTAGGGAACATCTCTGTCGATCAGCAGCGCGATGCCTTTCGTGCCCTTGTTTACCCATCTGCCGAGTTTATTCCATGTGTCGATTTCCGCACACGCCGTTGCATCTGGCTTCTGCGCATGGATGAGCAGCTGCTCCTTAAAGCTGTACTTGTAGTTGTTTGCCGCCGTAATCAGAAAATCGGTATATCGGTCGGCATTGGAGGCGATATCCCTGGCAGTCTGGGATGCCATCTCCAAAATGATTCTGTATTTGCTCGGCATGGGAACTCCCTCCTTATCTTACTTTGATCGTGACCTCAACGGTCTGCGCATTCTCTCCGAGGATCGATGCAAATAAAAGCCCGGTTCTGGCGTTGGACACCTTCGTCACAAGCTCATTCAGCCGGCAGACGGTGGTATTGATCTCTTTCTGGTTATCTGCGTAATAGTAGCCCGTTTCATCGCTGCAAATAGGAAAGCCATCCTGTCGCAAGGCACTGATCTTGCGGCGAATATTTCGTCCGTCAAGCAGAAACAGCTTTTCAAGCTCCTTGCTGTGGATGGCATTTTCTTTGCCAATATGATTTTTACGGAGATACTCGCAGATGGCTTTCTTCTTATCCATAGCTTCTCCTTATCTCACAGGTTCGTGGTCTTTTTGCTTATGAACCGCCGGTGGATTCTTCTCCATGTACTCCTTCACGGTAGTAAGCGTGCCCTCATAGTTCCAATCGTTTTCAGGATCAATGTCGCGGTAGGCGTTTCTCCCATCCGGTCGGGGCTCCAAGCGAATGGGTCTATTGGAAATCAACGTTCCCCAATGATTCACCATGATCCAGTTGGCAATCTGAACCGGCTCGCCCTTTATATTCGTACTCCGGCTTCATCTGCTGGTCATCATCGTGGCGAACCTCGTACATGTACATGCCCTGTGGAACGGTATCGCGGTCTACCCGCAGGCAGGTAAAAAGCATGGGATGTCCCAGAACCGTCACATCCTCAAACTTCTCTGTCATGGCATTTACCCTCATCGTGCTTCACCCCTTTCCTTCGGCTTTCTGGGTGAACTGTCCTCTATGAAAAGTCCTTTTGGCAGTGTATCCAGGTCGTTCAGAAACGCACGAGAAATCGTCTTGCCGTTCCGGTCTCGGTAGAGAACGACGCACAGCGGCTCTCCGTGATAGAGCGACTCCTTCAGATCCTCCAGGAAGCGCTGCTCATCGCTGTACTCAACGCTGCTGCATACTTTTCCGTTGAAAGCCAAATAGTCCAGTCTGGCAATATAACTTTCGCTCTGCAGTGCGTGGTTCATCGTGCCTCACCTCGTTCTCTCTGTCGGGTAGGAAAGCTCCAGCCATACACCTTCCCGATCTCATCGCCAAGCCTGCGGGTGACACGGACAATATCTGCCCTGGTGGCTGTGCCGTTGTAGATTTTTTCTTTGAGCCGGTCCTTCTGCGCCTGGGAAACATTGTCCTTATATACCCGATAGAGATAGTGGTTTGTACCGTCATGGTGGGTGTCATCGCACCGAAGATCTCCGCTCTTGTCCACATACCATGTGGTGTAGTCGTAATCAGAGTAAAGGCAGTCACGGATATTGCCGCTGGGAATTTCTTTGTATCCCGTGCGCCTGCCATTCCAAAGCCCCAGATCGGCAACAACCAGTATCGGCTGCGAAAGCTGGATGTCCAAATTCAGGCGTTCGTCCTCAAGATAATGCCCATTTTCCTCATACATCATGGCGACGCGCTCGTCCTCGGAAAGCGTCGGATATTCTTCCTCCATCCAGTCTTTCCACTCCTCATAGTCAAGGTCAGCATTGGACCAGATGCGATAATCGTCCTTACTCATCGTGCATCACCTCTGTCCTTCGGCATCACAGGTTTTCCGTCCGCATCGTAATTTCTCGGGTCTGCGGCGGGCACCTGAAAGCCGAACATAGAGCCGGCCTTCATCGCTTCTTCCTGCGCTCGGCTGACGCCGAGCTTTGCATTATACTCATTCGCGATGCTCCGGGCTTCGTCCTTGTCGGTGACGGGAATGTCCGTCTTGAAGTAGCCCTTTTCACCGCGCTTGATGATAATGATTTCGTCGCTGCCGGAAAGGACGCTGTAGCACTGCTCGGGCAGGTTGTCCCGAACCGGCTCGCAGGTATGGCCGCCGTATTCCATGCGCTCGGCAAACTCGCAAATGTGATAGAGGTTGCTCCCGATCTCCACATGGTAATCGTCGATATAGCGGCAGGTGCGGATCTGCTCTTCATTCCACGAATAGTGGATGTTCACCTTGCCGCCATCCGGAATGCGAAACAGCTCCTTGTAATGGCTGTCAATAAAACGGATTCCTTTCTCTGCGTCCTTCAGGTGCTGATCGAGCCAATCCCGGCGATAGCAATAGCAGTATAGGTTGTATTCGCCCCTGTCCGGGTTCAGGCGCAGAAGGTAGGCATACTTTTCGGTATCCACACGAACGCCATAGTAGCCCGGCTCCTCCTGCATCCGGCTTTGGGGTGTGCAATAGCAGTACTTGGCAAGCGCCCTACGGTTATGAAGAATGTCGCCTTCCTCACGCAGAGAGTTGATTACCTCGTCAAACTCCGCCTTAAACTCGTCGGTTTTCAGCTCTTCCCGGAAGTCAAACCAACTGCTGAAAAAGCCGTTGCCGTCCGTGTCCATATCAGCCCGGAGGTGGCCGATCAGTCCGGTTTGCATGGAAATTTGCGTGCTCTGACGGAAGGTATATTTGTCCTCCGCCTCGATCATTGCTCTTTTTTCATACTCGATCATCTTGCGTCACCTCTTTCTTTAGTCGGTTTCTTTTCCTGCGCGTGCATCTCTTTCGCTTTCTCCAAGCCCTTCTGCGCCCATTCGGGAAGCTTCTTTTCATCCATGACGCCGAGAAAATCCGTGCGGTAAAAGGAGGTCTTTCTCCCGTCGTACAGAGAAATGCAGCAGCAAGTACGGCCTCGCGCATTTGCCTGCGCACCGAAGCCGCCGGTACACAGCATAAGCTGATGATTGGCGTGGCGAAACTCAGGCCGGAGAATGCTGCCCTTGATGACAACCACCTTGTTCTCAATGGAATCTTTGTAGGAAACTGGCGAGCAGCTTTCTGCCATGAGTTCCTCATTTATGCCGACCTCCTGACAGGCTCTTTCGTTTTCCTGAATAATCTCCTCGGCTGCATCCGCTACGCGCTGTCCGAACACCTTTGCAATCTCCGCAAAATCGTCGCTGACCAGCACCCCGGAATAGCGCTCAAAAATAGCGTTGGTCTCTACAAAGCAGCACACATACCGTTCATCCTTGTCGGCGTTGGGATTCTCGCCCAGAGCAATATCCTTGTGCCCGATATACATGGAATACTTTACGGAGTAATCTCCGATTTTTCTTGTCTCTTCCATAGCGTCTCCTTTTGCAAATGGGGCGGCATCTTTTTGCGGATGCCGCCCCTTGGCGTTTTTACTTTCTGTTCTTCAGGTGAAGAACGATCAGCCCTGCGATAATAAACACCACAAGACCGATGCCGATGATGACCTTAGCGCTCATGCTTGCCTACCTCCTTCTTTTTGCGGAAGGTAAAGAAAGCCGCCGCACCTGTGCCGATTGCAGAGATACCGGCAAGTGCCGCCCAAAGAGGCATATTGGTGGTATCTCCGGTTTTGGGAATATCCGTAACAGGCTTGAGCTTGTTATGGAACTTGGCAACGACCGTCTTTCCTTCGTGAACGGTTACGGTGACATTTGCGGGAAGCTCATACTTCTCGTTGGCTTTGTTGGACACCTCGGAGATCACATAATCGCCGATGCGCAGCCCCTCGATGTGGATCTGACCCTTCTCATCGGTCACAAAGTCCTTGCTGAAGGCATTGCCGGTGATATCCGAGCCCTCCACACGGAAGGTAAAGCCCTTCAGCACGCCGTCATCCGAAGTCTTTTCAATGCGAATGCCTCCGGTCTGTGCCTGGTTGACAAAGCCCTTTCCGGCCTCATTTTCCACGACGACGGTTTTACCATCTTCCTTAATGGAGAAGCTATAGGTTTTCTCATCAAGGAAGAAGCCCTTGGGGGCCTCGGTTTCCTTCAGCGTGTAATCGCCGTAGGGCAGATTGTCCAGCTTGTAGACGCCGTCGGACAGCTCCTCCATCTGGCCCACAAGCTTTCCGCCACGGTATACCTCAAAGACTGCGCCGCTCAGGTGATGATCGGGATAGTCTTTATCCACCTTGGTCAGCTGAACGCTGCCGCGAATGAGCTTGTTGGTGATCTCGACCTCGATCACAGCACCGTCCTGATCTACCTTCACGGTATAAGGCGTGTCATCCATCACATAGCCCTCCGGTGCAGCGATTTCACGAACCACATACTCGCCATAAGGGATGTCCGCGAAGGTGAAGCTGCCGTCCTCTGCAGAAACGGTGGTCAGGACAGGCTCTGTGCCGTCAGTAAGGAACAGACCGATGGTAGTTCCGGCCAGCGCCTTGCCGTCCTCATCCTTCTTCATGCCGTGGATCTCTCCGTAGATCATCTCGTTGGTAATGCTCTTTCCGTCATTGACGGCAAGCTCCACAACGGGGATTTCCTGACCGGCATAGGCAAAGATCACAGGATACTTCTCATCGGAGAGGATGTAGTGGCTATCGGTGCTGATTTCTCTGACATAGTAGCTGCCGAAGGGGACATCGCTCTTGAGCACGGCTTTCCCGTTTTCGTCAAGGGACAGAATCTCAATCAGTCCGTCCGCAGGAATGACAGAGCCGTCTGCTGCAGTAAGCTCCTCGACGGCATAGAAGCCGAAGGTCACGGCGGAAAGCTCGTTATTCATGCCGATACCGAACTGCTTGTTCTGCTCCAGTACCTTGGAAAGAGAAATCCGCGCCTTCTGTCTGTCATTGCAGAAGCTGGCAGCGGTTTCGGTGATCTCAATCTCCTGCCCGGCATAGACAAGCTCTGCGGTATGGGCGTCCTTGTTAATGACCATGCCGTCGGGGGCTTTCATCTCGGTGATTTCGTATTTTCCCAGATACAGCGGCTTGCTCTCCGCCATGCCGTCTGCGCCGGTAGTCACCGTATCCACCACCTCACCGGCGCTGCAGCGCAGCGTACCGTCCGGAGTGTAGATGTCCTCTGCTGCCTTGATCTCATAGGTTGCTCCCGCAAGTCCCTGCACCGTATAGACCGGCTGATAGACCCCGTCCGCCGCCGTAACAGAGGCAAACACCTCACCGGTTTTGGAAATCTTGATGATGCCCTTCTGCGCGTAGTTGCCCAGCTTCACCGCAACAACCGTCACGCCGCTTTCCTCGGTGGAATTCTCTTCGGTCACATCGAACTTGACCGCCTCATGACTGAGCACATAGCCGTAAGGAGCGGAGACCTCCTTGAGGGAGTAGCCCTTGCCAAACTCCAGCTTCTCCGGCGTGATGAGCATGCCGGCGTCATTGGTGTAGAAGGTGTCGATGGTGGTAACCTCCGGATAGGTAAAGGTCATTTCCACCTTGGAGCCATCCGGACGGAAGATCTGGAAGCCCGCACCCGCATAGGGAATGGTATTGCCGGTCT
>ENA-OPCL01002170-OPCL01002170.1-human-gut-metagenome-genome-assembly--contig:-NODE-2170-length-13339-cov-9.555706_pt1 | contig 13339 bp, 10 predicted proteins | sample MGYA00241251_ERZ501482 | MGnify/ENA primary metagenome ERZ501482 (study PRJEB25962, sample SAMEA2042581) | human gut metagenome | biome: human gut; feature: human-associated habitat; material: faeces... | reverse complement strand
CTTCACGTGCTTTTTCCAAAGGAAATTCATCGCGGATAACTACAGTTTCTGTAACGCCGCCAAAATTCAATTGTGCCATTTTAAATTATAAATTAAAAATTAAAAATTAGATTCTAAATAAATATCACCTTACTGCGAACGACAACATCTGTGCCATTCTTCTTCACCTCTATATCATATTCTTTCTCCCCCACTTCCTCGCGGTAGAAACTCAATATATCACCATAATAACTTTCAGCTACATAAGCCATCTCAAAACGTTTAATCCGTTTCTCCTTAAAAAATTCTATAGGAAACAGGTCGAGAATATGTTCTATATACTTAATACTGTTCACATGACCATTGATATCAATATCGCTATATCTGGTCTGGTATTCAGAAACCGGAGTTTTCTCTGTCACCTTAATACGACCGGGCTTGCTTATAGGACATTCCTTATCGCATACATAATCAGTGATACTACCTCCGTGAAGCGTAAGCAAGTCAGCAGGTTTGCGAGTTTCCATACTGATCATCGCCCATACGGAACGGGCGTATCCGACAGCTTTTCCTTCCTTATCCAAAATTGCAAAATTACGGTCTGTAAAAAGGCGATACACGTTCTCCACCCATGTCTGAATACTGAATCCCTCATATTGACAAGGCATATTCTCTAACTCTACAGCTAAACGGGAAAGTACCCATGTATAATGATTCTCATTGAGTGTAGCAATTCCAAATCCCCGGTCGGCAGCATGAAAGCCGGCACAATTCAGCAAATGGTTACCCAGCACACTCATAGTCAACTTTCCACTGAAATCACAGTGAAAGGGTTCTGCCACAAATCTGTATGTTCCTACTTTATTCTCACTCATCATTATTCCGTTTTTTGCTGGCGATACTTTTCCTCGCGTTGGGTCAGATATTCGTTCACACGCTCGAAACAGCTGGTAGTAATCGCCACACGTCCCGAACGTACAAACTGCAACACACATCCCAATCCGCGCAACTCCTCATAAAGAGCAGTAATTTCCTCACTCATTCCATTCTTTTCAACAATAGAGAAAACCGGATTTACTTCTACAATGCGGGCACTATAACGGCGGATAACTTTAGATGCCATAGGATTCTCCTGAAATTCAGGAGTAGAAACCTTGTACAAAGCAATCTCATGCTGATAAATCTCACTATCAGTAAAATAATGTGCCTGCAAAACATCTATTTTCTTCTCAATCTGCTTCACCACCTTTTCTATCACATCCTGAGTAGTCCAGACAGTAATAGTATATTTATGCACTCCCTTGATGGAAGACGCAGAAACATTAAGACTTTCGATATTGATTTGGCGACGAGTAAACACAGCCGTAATCTGGTTCAGCAAACCGGCGATATTTTCTGAATGAACGATTAATGTATATAATGTCTTATCCATAATTATTAAATTAGCATTCCAGTAACATCTGATTCACCGAGCTTCCCGGAGGTGTCATCGGCAATACATTTCCCTCTTCTATCACACAAGCCTCCAACAGGAACGGCCCGTCATTAGCCAGCATCTCATGGATAGCATCCTGCAATTCCTCGCGCTTCATGACACGACGGGCAGGAATCTCGTATGCCTCGGCAATCTTCATGTAATCCGGATTCAACATCGGAGTAAATGAATAACGATGACCGAAAAACATAGCTTGCCACTGACGAACATTACCCAAATAGTTATTGTTCAACAAAATAATCTTTACCGGCGCTTTTTGCTCCATGATAGTTCCCAATTCTTGAATATTCATCTGCAAACCGCCATCACCCATAAATACGCATACAGTACGATCCGGGCAACCGAAAGTAGCGCCTATAGCAGCGGGAAGACCGAATCCCATTGTTCCCAATCCACCCGAAGTTACAATGCTGCGGTTCTTACTGTATTTAAAATAACGAGCAGCCATCATTTGGTTCTGTCCCACATCTGTCACCAGTACGGCCTCATTATTCGAAGCCTCACTCACCGCACGCACCACTTCACCCATATTCAATGCCCCGTCAACAGGATGAATTTCTTTACTGATAACATGTTCATATTCCGTCTTTTCATATTCAGCAAAGCTATCAATCCATTCGGAATGTTTATTCTCCCGGATAAGTTGCGTCAGCATAGCTAGCGTATGTTTACAATTACCTAATACGGGTACATCCACTTTTACATTCTTGTCTATTTCAGAATGGTCAATATCCAAATGAATCACCTTTGCCTGTTTAGCATATGTCTCTAATTTTCCGGTTACACGGTCGTCAAAGCGCATACCTACGGCAATCAACACATCACATTCATTAGTCTTGACATTGGGCCCCAGATTTCCATGCATACCTAACATTCCTTTATTTAAAGGATGCGAAGTCGGTATAGCCGAAAGTCCCAGCAAAGTACAGCCACAAGGCATATCGGCTTTTTCTATGAATGCACGTAACTCATCTTGCGCGTTACCCAACTCTACCCCCTGCCCTACCAACACTAATGGCCTTTGGGCATTGTTTATCAATTCGGCAGCCTCCTGAAGAGATTCCTTATCAGGATTAGGTTCCGGATCATAACTACGGATAAAATCAAGCTTCATCGGTTCATAATCCACCATCTCCACTTGTGCATTCTTGGCAAAGTCCAGAACAACAGGACCGGGACGTCCGCTTTTGGCTATATAGAAAGCACGGGCTACAGCCCAAGCTACATCTTCCGCACGGCGAATTTGGTAACTCCATTTGGTAATAGGCTGAGTGATACCCACCAGATCTACTTCCTGAAAAGCATCCGTACCCAAAAAAGAAGCTCCTACCTGTCCGGCAATCACCACAATAGGCGTGCTGTCAATCATAGCATCGGCAATGCCGGTGATGGTATTTGTCGCACCGGGTCCGCTAGTCACCAAACAGACACCAACCTCCCCGGATACGCGGGCAAATCCCTGTGCTGCATGGGCAGCTCCCTGTTCATGACGGACCAATATATGGTTCAATGTATCTTTATGATGATATAAAGCATCAAAAGTAGGCATGATAGAACCTCCGGGATATCCGAAAAGAGTTTTTACTCCTTGATACTCCAAAGAACGCATCATCGCCTCTGCTCCTGTTATCTTTTCTTTTGCCATAATTGTTTAGTTGAGAATTGAGATTCAAAAAAATACGATGCCGGACAACTGGCCGATGACAACGAAACTGTTTTTTATTCTCAATTTTTAATTTCTAATTTAGTCAATGATTCTCACTCCTCCTTTATCTGCAGAACTTACCATACTAGCGTATGCCTTCAAGCTTTTAGGAACTTTACGGTCGCGGGTCACCGGTGCCATCGGTCGGGCGGCCAATTCTTCGTCGCTCAGTTTCACATTGATACTGCGGTTCGGAATATCGATTTCAATTATATCACCATCCACTATTTTTCCGATATTACCACCCGCTGCAGCTTCGGGAGAAATATGCCCGATGCTTAATCCCGAGGTTCCTCCACTAAAACGTCCGTCGGTAATCAGAGCACATTCTTTTCCTAAATGCTTGGATTTGATATAAGAAGTAGGATAAAGCATTTCCTGCATACCGGGACCACCTTTCGGACCTTCATGAGTGATAACAACAACATCTCCGCTGACTACCTTTCCTCCTAGAATACCTTCACAAGCAGCATCCTGCGAATCGAACACCTTGGCAGGTCCCGAGAATTTCCAAATACTTTCATCCACTCCGGCTGTTTTCACTACGCAACCATCCTGTGCAATGTTCCCTTTCAAAACAGCCAAACCTCCGTCCTTACTATAAGCATGTTGCAAATCACGGATACAACCATTGGCACGATCTGTATCCAGTTCTTTATAAACAGCATTCTGAGAACCCAGCTTTATATTGAATTTGTTTCCCGGAGCACTTGAATAGATACGTTTTGCTTCAGTATCCACTTCCTTCTTACATATATTATATTTTTCGACAGCTTCCGCCAATGTCAGACCGTCCACTCGTTTCACATCGGTTTTCAGCAAACCACCCTTGGATAATTCTCCCAATATATTAAGGATACCGCCGGCACGGTTCACATCCTGGATATGATATTTCTGTGTATTCGGAGCTACTTTACACAAACAAGGCACATGGCGTGAAAGCATATCAATATCATCCATCTTGAAATCTACTTCCGCCTCGTGGGCGATAGCTAAAAGATGGAGCACAGTATTGGTGGAACCACCCATTGCAATATCCAATGTCATGGCATTCAGAAAAGCATCACGAGTAGCAATGCTGCGTGGCAACACGCTGTCATCTCCTTCCTCATAGTATTTATAAGCATTCTTCACTATCAGAGCAGCCGCATCTTTAAACAACTGAGTACGGTTGGCATGAGTTGCCAAAATAGTGCCATTACCCGGAAGTCCCAGACCAATAGCCTCATTAAGACAATTCATGGAATTAGCCGTAAACATACCTGAACAGCATCCACAGCCGGGACACGCATTATCTTCTATTTGAGCCACATCCTCATCGCTGACCGATGCATCAGCAGATTTAATCATGGCGTCTATCAAATCAAGATGCTGGTTATTCCATTCTCCTGCCTCCATAGGACCACCCGATACAAAAACAGTCGGTATGTTCAGCCGCATGGCAGCCATCAGCATACCCGGAGTGATTTTGTCACAATTACTGATACACACCATTGCATCCGCCTTATGAGCATTCACCATATATTCCACGCTGTCGGCAATGATATCACGACTGGGCAGTGAATATAGCATACCATCGTGTCCCATAGCTATTCCGTCATCAATGGCAATTGTATTGAACTCTGCTGCAAAACATCCCAGTTTTTCGATCTCGGCTTTCACTTGCTGACCTATTTCATGCAGATGGGTATGTCCCGGAACAAACTGTGTAAACGAATTTACTATGGCTATAATGGGCTTGCCCATCATTTCTTTTTTCATGCCGTTAGCTACCCATAAAGCTCTCGCTCCTGCCATACGGCGACCCTGTGTGCTAAACGAACTGCGTAACTGATTCTTCATCTTATTCTAAATCTATAACGTCCTATACTTATTGAAAAAGCCTTCCTCACCATGTGAGAAAGGCTTTCAATTATTTCTTTATATGTACAACTACACATACACAACCTTTCTCACGCTCCCAGTGTGACCACCACGACGCGAATAATATGCAGGACTGCCAGGTTATTTAGAGTAGTAATATTCATATATCTGTTTTCTTTGTTTCTTTAACGACTGCAAAGGTAAAGCGTTTTTTGTAACAAACAAATAAAATGAAGATTTTTTTTCTTATAAATTATCATTCGTAACTAAATCGGGCTTTAAACAATCATTTTATCACAAATATACACTATATCTTCCGACGGATAAATAAAAAAGAGAATACAAACCAATGCACTCTCTTTTCTATTCATTTATTTCACTTTATAAATTTATTTATTCGCCGCATCTTCCATATAGGAATCCAACCCTTTGTTTTTCAATGTGACATTCAACAACTGCACATACTTCTTGTACTGCTCATTTGTCAATGTACGTTTCATCAGTTTGAAGTTTCCATATACGGCTTCACGCAATTTTTTACCTTGTTTAGCTTCTTTTGCGTAGCTTGCGCTTTGCACTTTGTCAGCAAAATAATCAGAAATATTAGCAACCTCCTCCATCTGACGTGCATCCAGATTCAAATATTTGCTCAACTTTGCGACGTTAACATCTACCTTCCAATCTTTACCTTCTACTTTTTCTCCTGCAAAACTTGTAGCTGACATTCCTAATGCCACTACAACCAACAATACTAAACGTTTCATAATACCTAAAATTTTAATTTGTTAAACCTAAAAACAATTTACTTAGTACCTAAGAACTAAATAATACCTTTTAAAAACAATCTCGTTATCTCTTTCTCTTTACGTTGCAAATATAACAACATGCTTTATAACATGTTGTCATATATCTGTTAATTAAAGCAAACATCTATCAAAACGAGCAGTTAATTGATTTATATCAAGGATTAAACGCCACCGAAAATGCATTTATAGTATCATAATAACAAATTTATGTAATATAAACGTAATAACAAAGGATTAAGGGGAATTAATTCGTATCTTTGCCAACGGAAAACTTACGTAAGTAGTTTATATTACATTATTATAATAAGAAAACATGGAAAATAAGTACATCACCGTAGCATACAAACTTTATGTAATGCAAGACGGCCAGAAAACATTGGTAGAAGAAGCAACTGTAGAACATCCTTTCCAGTTCATATCCGGCTTAGGAACCACACTGGAACGCTTTGAAACAGAAATAACAGCCTTGAAGAAGGGTGATAAATTTGAATTTGTCATTCCTACCGCAGAAGCCTACGGAGAATATATACCCGAAGGTGTGCGCACTGTATCTAAAGATATGTTCACCATTGATGGTGTTTTTGATGAAGAACGTATCTTCCCGGGGGCTGTCATTCCCTTACAGGACAATGAAGGCCATCACTTCTACGCTACCGTAAGCGAAGTAACCAATGACACTGTTACTGTAGATTTAAACCATCCTCATGCAGGTAAAGATCTCACTTTTGAAGGTGAAGTAGTAGAATCCCGCACAGCCACTAATGAAGAAATTCAGGAAATGGTAAAAATGATGAGTGGAGAAGGATGCGGCTGTGGTTGTGGTGACTGCGGAGGTGGATGCGGTGATGGTTGTAGTGATGAAAACAACTGTGGATGCGGACATTGCCACTAATCCAATTTGAAAAATAATAAAACGAGAAAAGGGCGGATTTTTTGTTCCGCCCTTTTTGTTTCTCTCTATAGGATATCCGGATATTTCTTAATCTTTTCAGAATACTCCTATCGATAATATAAATTCTATCGCAAAATTATCGCTTTATTACTTTTCCACATTCTGTGTAATCGTTCCATTTCCAGGATTAGATACGGCTTCACGCGGAAAAGGCATAATCCATAAATGCGAATCAGACTTTAGAATATACTCTTTTCCTTCAATAGTGCGTGGAAAAGTACGGGCATACTCCGGATCCTTATTCAAACGTCTATAATCACAATATATAACCTGAGTCTGGATATATTCACTCTCTTTATCTCTTATTATTTTTTCCACTGCTTCTTTCGTTGTTGCAGCAGTCCAATCTTGATAAAACTCAAGAAGAATACGTGTTTTTCTCACCTTATTCACCAGTTCCATTGCTTCTCTAATATTAGCTTCTCCCCCTTTACGAGCCAAACATTCGGCCTTTATATAATACATTTCAGGTGAACGCATACCTCCTTTATTCATTTCCAAAGCATAGATACCCGCATAATAAGGAATACCGGAAGATGACACTCTGGATTTCCAATGGGTCAGCAGACGAGTATCCCCCTTTTCAAAACGAGCCGCCCGTTCAGGAGAAATAGCGTAGCTTGTGTTATTCAAGCCAGTCCAGCCTGAAGTGGAAGATCCATAACAATAAATATAATTCTCTACATTATCTGTTTCAGGATTACCGGCTACCCCTGATGTATAATTCTTGGGATCATCATAGCGCTCCTTATCCGCCTCATAAAGATCTATCCAGTTAAAAAGCTGGTCATTTTGCTCCAATGCCAATGAAGCGTTCTTCAAAGCATTGTCATAATCCCCCATAGACAAATACACTCGAGCCAACATACCATATCCAAGTGCCCGATTAGGATGAAGAATCGACTCACTATGTACAGGCAGATCTTCAACCGCCTTATTCAAATCATCAAGCATAAACTCATAGATTGTTTGCAAAGTTACCTGCGGCGACGGAGCCTCCACAGAAGCCGAAGTTATCAAAGGAACTGACAGTTTATCCTTAGTAGCCTCATCATACTGGTCAGCATAAAAATTAGCCAAATAAAAATAATGCATGGCTCTAAGAACACGTCCCTGAGCTATTAACTGACGGCGCTGAACCTCCGTACATTCTGTCGCATCCGGTACATCCTCTACGATTAGATTCCACGCAAAAAGTCCCTCATAAGCATTAAAATAAGGGTTCTTATCATTGCCTGTCATTAAGTCTATTCGATTTACAGATTCATCTGCGTAATAATTGGCACGTGTTAACGACGGACTAGTTACGGCAGAAGGAAGTTTAAATATATCTCCTGCTAATACCGCAAGCTGATCGGGATCAAGAAAATGGTAGGAAAAATTATTTCGGATAAAAGCATTATAGTCTTCCCATGTCTTCGGAATCTTCTGCCCTTTCGGCACATCATCCAAATAATCATCACAAGCGGAAAGCATCATAGCCACCATAACAAAAAGCAGACTGCTTATCTTTATCATTTGTTTTTTCATATTATTCATCCTTTAAAAATTCAAATACAATCCCCATACATAATTCGGTTTCACTTTACCGCCTAAATCGTAATTCGCTTTACTATCAAAAGCAAATGTTGCTACATTCTCTACATTGAACTGAAGACGAGCGCCGGAAAGAGAAATTTTCTTGCACCAATGGGCCGGAACTCTGTACGCCAATGAAATATTACTCAAACGAATATTTGATGCATCATACACAAACAAATCCGAATAACGATATAATTCCGTACGGTGTGTATTAAAATTCTCCGTATCATTAGAGAAAAGCAGACGTGGTACGTCCGTTACATCCCCAGGCTGAGTCCAACGGTCCACTATACCCTTAGCAGTAGATGTAATACGTCCGTTCGACATATTAATGCTTGGAATATTGCTTGACCGCAACTTGTGACCTGCATCCAATATCAGCATTGCTGAAAATTCAAAACCTTTATAACGTAATACATTGGTTAACGAAGCATTATGTATAGGAACAGTCGTACCACAATAAACCAATGCATGATAATCACGTGCAGGACCTGAAGTGACATTATTTTCCGCATCATATACCTGTGGATCACCATTCTCATTCAATCCAGCCCACTTATACGCATAAATACCATATAATGGTTTTCCAACCATAGGATAACTGGTAGGCATACTTATACGGCTATCCCACAAACTTGGTTGCACACTGATGTGTTTTACTTTATTACGATTAAATGCATATAACAATGAAGCGTTCCAACTAAAGTCCTTCTGACGGATAATCTCTCCGCTCAAAGTGATTTCCACTCCCCGGTTTACCATTTTTCCATTATTCGTCATCAACGTTGTATAGCCAAACCCTTGTGTAGGACTACCATTTATAGCAGCAAGTAGATCAACACTATATTTATTATAATACTCTATTGTTCCCGACAGACGATGACGGAACAAAGCAAAATCTACACCTACATTCACAGTCGTTGTCTTTTCCCAACGGATATCCTTATTGGGAGGAGTATTCACAGACCCTGCCATACCATCCACAAGGCTGGAATCATAATAGGAAGCTATCAGATAGGGAGCTGTATTACGCCCAATATTACCACCAATACCGTATGAAGCGCGTAATTTCAACATGTCTACAAAATCCGCTTGAAAGAATTTCTCTTTATAGATATTCCAACTTCCCCCGACTGACCATAAAGGTTTATTCTGGTATTTCGAATTAGTTCCCCACAAGTTCGAACGATCCCAACGAATACTTCCAGAAAGTACATATTTATCATCATACGTATACGATGCATTCGAATAGAAGGAAACAAAACGATTAAGCAATTCACGAGACGAAGCAATACTATTCTGATCTAACTGAGCAGATCCTAACAAGCCCGAAAAATAAGCCAAATCTTTCATATTATAATTTTGCCATGTTTTAAGCTCCGGATCATATCCGTATACCGTATTTTCATCAAAATTAATCAATGAATGGCGCACTTCCTGTCCTAATATCCATACTAAATTATGCTTTTCATCAAATGTTTTATCAAGACTCAACTGTTGACGGAAGTTATAACTATGTTTGCTGTTCTTCAACGTATGAAACGAATCTCCATTCGGCAGATTATATACCAAAGAACTGCCATTCGGTGATTTGCTGGTAAAATCATTAATACGCTTACGCATAAAATTTGACTCTTTCTCACCCAATGATTCATAATCCGAATCACTTGTTTCATATTGGAACATCACATTGTAATTCAACCAAGAAGTCAAATCAAACTTCAACTTAGCATAAGCGCGGGTTTCAAAAGTTTTGGTTGTATTAAGAGCATAATTCAACTCATCCATCGGCACGAGATCTTCTGAATACAGCCCATATTGATCCACTAAATCACGACGTGACTTGTCACTTTGTGAAGGTGCCACAAAATAACTTCCATCTGCATTGACCAACGGATCATAAGGCATGACAGAAAAGCCCGGATCAAACAAATCATATGACTGGTTCTTCTCTTTGCCATATTTCAGATAAACGCCTGTATCAAAATGCAACCAATTGGTTAGCTGTAATGAATTAGTAATATTGATACCTAATTTCCAATCACTATGATTTATATCCTCATAATCATTATCCCAATAAGTAGTAGAGAAATTAAAAGAATTACGCTCTGTTGTTTTACCTACCCTCAAATTATACTGCTGGTAAAAAGGGTTACGCTTACCATATTTTTCTGCCTGATCATAATATTGATAACCGTAGGAAGCCAACTGATTCAGAGTTTTATCTCCCTCAGCCATACTGATTTTCCCAGTGTACATATCTAACAAAGTATTAACTCCCAAACTAGGATATGGTCCGTTTTCACGCAAATCGGCAGCCTGCATCTCCGCAGCCTCAGGCGTACTCAATGCCATAGTCGCCCATTCACGTTCCATAGCAATAACATCAGCCGCATTAGTCCGATTTTTTTTATAATAAGAATAAGGGTGCACTGTAAAGGTAGAAGAAAAACTTACTTCCGCTTTACCTTCTTTAGCCTTTTTCGTAGTAATCACAATCACGCCATTAGCAGCTCGCGCACCGTAGATAGAAGCAGCAGCATCTTTCAGCACTGTTACGCTTTCAATATCTTCCGGATTTAAATCAGGCATATTTTCAGTTGTCTGCCCTATTCTGTCTAATGTTGTATTTTCTACAGGAAATCCATCAATCACGACCATCGGATTCGCGACAGCATTCATGGTTGTGACACCACGAATCTGTCCATTCACATATCCAGCCACTTGTCCCTCAAGCATAGAAGACAAGTTATCCATACGTTTCAACTCTAACTTTTCAGTAGAAACTTTAGAAAACGCACCCGTAGAACGTTCTTTCGACAAAGTCTGATATCCAGTAACCAACACTTCATCCAACATTTCAGTGTCCGCATCCAACCGAATAAAAAGCTCTTTCTTTCCATCCACAACCGCCACTTCTTTTGATTTCATACCAATATATGAAACCACAAGTGTTTCCCCACTGTTTACCTTCAGATGGAAACGTCCATCCACATCTGTTACGGTACCATTCTGAGTTCCTTTTACCAATACAGTCGCTCCAATCAACGGTTCATCATTAGTATCTGTAACCACTCCCGAAATAGATTTTTTTTCATTCTGCCGTATTTCTGAAACGACAGTACTTTCCTCTGCCAACGCATAAGCTACCGGTCCACACAAACAAATACAAAAAAGAATTCTTGAAAAAAACAGATTTCCCCCTTTGCACCTTCTTGAGTTTACTGATTCTTCACTCATAAAATTAAAAAAATTTATCAATATAAAAGTCAGTTAAGTAATTCATCTAATTTAGCTATTGTTTTGGGATCAGAAGGACGACTCATATCCACCGATATAATTTTTCCTTCCTTATCTAAAAGAATAAAACGGGGAATCCCCTTTATCATGTAGTCATTCATAAATGTATCTCCATTTACAAAATGCAACTGAATACCCTTTAAACCAGCCCTCACTCTATTTTCCCATGCTTTTTTGTTATTATCACATGAGATACTAACAAAATAAATATCTTTTCCATGGTATTTTTCTTCTAACTTTTGCAAATGTGGAATTTCACGTTGGCAAGGACCACACCAAGTAGCCCAAATATCTATATATACATACTTTCCCTTAAAATCAGAAAGAGAAACTTTTTTACCAGACAAATCCGTACAGTTAAAATTTGGAGAAAGAGCTCCTACCGACAATTTGCGCCAACGATTGCACAATGTCTCAAAATTCTTCACCAATAGCGGTGATTTTACATACCGATCGAACACAGCACAATAAGCATCAGCAGAATCAAGTCCATATCTCTCTACATAAGCATATACATTCTTATTTATTAAGAACTCTGCAATACCAGGCTCCTTCACTTCCGATTCCACATATCGGACTACCGCATCCAAAGACTTTGATTCCGGGTATTGTTTTCTTGCCACTCTGCTTACCGCCTCAACCAAAAATGAACGGAATTCGTCATATCGCAACAAAGAAGCATCCATAACCATCAACTCCTGTAACTTACTCCAATATTCTAAAGAAGCTTCATAAGTAGAATCCTTAGCTATACGCATATGGAAATAAGGATAAGAAGGCAATGTAGCACAAGTAAAATATTTCAAACGTATTTTCTCCATTTCATTAATTTCCTCTGATAATCCGGCATGATCCAACTCTTGCAGATTTACATTCAAAATACTATCCATTTTCAAAAAGAACGCTTTTTCTCCTAATGCCATATCATCAATTTTTGCTGCTTTCAAACGTCCGTTATTCAAATAGATATTTACTTGTGAACCTGTGCCTGTAATGGCTACACGTTCTCCAAATTTTTTATTTTCAAAAGAAATTTGTATATCTGTATCAGGTGTAAGCAACAAAGTACGACTTATATAATGATAACCTAATGCCACATAAACAGGCTCCGTAACATCGACTACCAATTCTCCCTTTCCTGAAGCATCTATTGAAATAGGAAGTTCTCTCCCGTCAGGAAAATAAAGCATTGCTGAATGATCTTCTATTTTACCACTTATAGACAAAGAAATCTTTGCCGCATAACTATAAAAAGGGAATAACAAACAGACAAAAAGAAAGACTCTCATTTTTTTCTTAAACCACTCCATAAATATTTTTTATATTAAACATTAAAAATGAAGTGCGAAATTAATAAATAATTTGCAAACCGCCTTAATTTATATTACATAAACTAATGTTTAAGTAGCATCTTAACATAAAAAAAGCGATGGAATTCATACAGAGTTCATCCCCGTTCCAATACCCCATATATTCTCCACAAAGAAGTTAAAAGAATTATAGTCACCACCAATACACACCTGCTTAAAGCAAGCGGGCTTATATTGTAATTAGAAAAAAGGAACAGCATAATCCAACAAAGAAGTTAAAAATTAACGGAGAAAATGCCAAACCGTTTGCCCATTCCAAAGACTATCTGTATTTTTGGCAGAAATATT
>ENA-OPCL01002167-OPCL01002167.1-human-gut-metagenome-genome-assembly--contig:-NODE-2167-length-13349-cov-3.069129_pt1 | contig 13349 bp, 9 predicted proteins | sample MGYA00241251_ERZ501482 | MGnify/ENA primary metagenome ERZ501482 (study PRJEB25962, sample SAMEA2042581) | human gut metagenome | biome: human gut; feature: human-associated habitat; material: faeces... | reverse complement strand
GATCTGCCTGCAGGGAGACGCACTCTATGCAGCAGAGCCGATCATGAAGCTCTGCCGCAGCCACGGATGGAAATATATCCTGACGCAGAAAGCGACACGGCAGAAGATCCTGGCAGAGAGTTACGAGTGGATCGCCAGCGGAGGCGGGGCAGAGAGGATGGAGGGGATAGGACCCGAAGGAGGGAGAGGGGAATACATCAATCATGTAGAGGAGACATCGGGAAAAGAAGAAGCAAATATGTATTGCTATTGGTATGAAAGAGAAGAAGGCGAAAGAAAGAGAAGCATGGATCTCAGTGGATCACGAACATAGGACTGACAAAGAAAAACCTGGAAGAGATGATAGAGGCAGGCCGGGGAGATGGAAGATCGAAAACGAGGGATTTAATAACCAAAAAAACGAGATCTATGATATTGAGCACTTAAATAGCCGGGACAGCAATGCGATGAAAAACCACTACCTTCTGACACAGATAGCGGACATCATGAGGCAGCTGTATCTGGCATGGAATTCATTAGTCCATGAGATGGGGCAGAGCATAAAAAATACATCAATGAAGTAAATATGGATATTTTTTTTGAAAAACTATTGAAAAAGAAGCCACTGTATCCATAGAATGTGGATAACTTTCCTGATACGGATGTCCCTGATGGATAAAGGGAGCGACAAAAATATTTCGATAGTGAAGTTGGGATTTCTAATATTTATTCTTTGGCGCTGAATCTTCTTGAAATCCCTTGCTTTATTTCGCTTAAACGAATATAATTATATCAGTTTTCAAAATTTAAAATACAGGTTCGAGGTGTCGCAAGTGAATGGGTATATAACAGTTCAGGAAGCTGCTGAAAAATGGGGCGTAACGCCGCGTCAAGTTCAAATTCTTTGTAAAGAAAACAGAATTGTTGGCGCTATGCGTATGAGCCGGATTTGGATTATTCCTGAGAATGCTCAAAAACCGACCAATACCAAACGAACTTCAAATAAGACGGGAGGAAAAAAATTTGTTGCAACACACTCTGTATAAAAAACAAAATATTGACTTGTCCTCCGCGCCTTGGACAATGCATGAGTTCTTTGCCGGAAGCGGTTTAGTCGCCTACGGTTTAAAAGGTATGTTTGCGCCAATTTGGGCTAACGACATTAGCGAACAGAAAGCGGCTGTATATGAAGCTAATTTTGGTTGCGAACATTTTGAACTTGGCGACATAAAAGATGTAAATGGAAGGGATTTACCTTTTGCTCATTTATCTTGGGCCAGTTTTCCGTGTCAGGACTTGTCTTTGGCTGGTTCTTTAGGTGGTATTCACGCATCCAGAAGTGGATTGGTGTGGGAATGGCTGCGCGTGTTGGATGAAATGGAAGAAAAACCACGAATATTGGCTTTGGAGAATGTAACCGGCTTGCTTTCCACAAATGGCGGCGATAATTATCGGGTTCTACATATGGCGCTTGTGGAGCGCGGTTACGATTGCGGCGCTATTGTTTTAAATGCTTCCCACTTTGTTCCGCAGTCAAGACCGAGGGTTTTTGTTATTGCTGTACAACATGGGTATGAAATCCCGGAATATCTGATTGGAAATGCTCCCTGCTGGCTGCATAACAAAGCTGCCTCTGATTTAGGTGGGTCTTTACCAGGATGGATTTGGTGGCAGACCGAGAAACCTCCTCGTCGCCATAGCACATTAAAAGATATTATTGAAGAAGAAGCAAAATTTGATAAAGATACTGTCTTGTCGCTTGTTCCAGAACGGCACCAAATCAAGCTAGATGAGCATGACACGGTTTATGCTACAGGCTATCGCCGAACTCGTCATGGAGAGCAGCAGCTAGAATTGCGCTTTGATGGCATTGCCGGTTGTTTACGAACGCCAGAAGGCGGAAGTAGTAAACAATATTTAGTTGTGAAAAAAAATAATGAAATTCATGCTCGCCTATTAACTGTTCGTGAAGCTGCTCGACTGATGGGAGCGCCGGATAGTTTTGTTCTACCCGGTAGCTACAACGATGGTTATAAAGCGATGGGAGATGCTGTCGCAATGCCGGTAGCTCAATTCATAGGAGAAAAGTTTCTGACAAAACTTGCGGAGGTCGTATACAATGATTAGTACAGAAGAAAGATTAAAAGCATTTCAGGAGGAAAATAATATCTATACGAAAGGACCGCTGTCTCTAGTAGTTCAATTTACCCGGCTTGTTCAGAACAAGGATTTTCCCTTAAATCCAGACGATTTTCAAACAAGCAGCAAGGGACAGGTCGCTGGACTTGGCGGCGGCAATCTCAAAAAAATATTAAAAGAGCATGGCATTACTCAACAATTATCCGCAGAAGGTGGGCGCACCAGTCGCGGAAGTATGGGGTTAATGATAAAGTACGTTGATTTTCTCAACGCGTGGAACGAAGAAGAAACTGTTGATTTTTCAATCGTGGAAGAATTTTGGGCGGAACAAGTCAGAGAATATTTTAGAAATCAGCCTTTTGTTTTGACTGCCGATACTTCCAAAACCATTGGGGCAAATTTAGACGAATTATTTGAACAGGCTAAGAAACGTCAGAGACAAAATCCTGGAACGCAGTATTTGGGAACGGTTTTGCAACACTTAGTAGCGGCAAAATTATGTCTTATTATGCCTGAAAATGCATTTGAAATACATGGCGCTTCCGTTGCGGACGCACCTACTGAGCGAAGCGGCGACTTTGTTATAAACAACACGATTATCCATTGTACAACGATGCCTGGTGCTTTGCTGATTGAAAAATGCAAGGCAAACTTGCGCGGCGGATGCCATCCTGTCATCATTACAATTTTTGAGCGTGTACATACGGCATTAAATCTTGCGGAAGATGCGGGACTTGCCGGACGCGTTGAGGTTTGGGATATTCAGCAATTCCTTTCATCTAATGTATACGAGCATAGCCTTTTCGATGAGAGCAAGAGAAATTCTGCGCTTTCAGATATTATTGGACGTTATAATAAAATTGTTCTTGAAGCTGAAACTGATCCGAGCCTTCGTATTGAGTTTGAGGCAAGATGATTTATCATGGCAGATATTTTTGATAATGAAAAACGCTCTGAAATCATGCGAAAAGTTAAGTCAAAAAAGAACAAATCAACAGAATTGCGGTTGATAGATATATTTAAACAAAATGGCATTACTGGCTGGAAGCGCAATTATCCGGTTAAAGGTCATCCTGATTTTGTGTTTCTAAAAGAAAAAGTTGCAGTATTCGTAGACGGTTGTTTTTGGCATGGTCATGATTGCCGAAATACACGTCCGGCAGAAAATCAGGAATACTGGAAAAAGAAACGCGAACGCAATATGAAGCACGATAAAGAAGTGATTGCCATGTTTGAGGTACGTGGATGGAAAGTTCTGCGTATTTGGGAATGCGAATTAAAAAAGAGAAACGAAACTATATTAGTCGAAAAAATTCAGTCAATATTGAGTCGTTCTTCTGAAAGGACACAACGATGATAATTAAAGCTGTTGATTTATTTTGCGGCGTAGGCGGACTCACCTATGGTTTGCAAAAAGCTGGAATTCCAGTTGTAGCGGGAATTGATATTGATGATTCTTGCGAATACGCTTATACTCACAACAACAACTGCACATTTATTCATAAAAGCGTTGAAGATGTCACAGGAAAGGAAATACGTGCCCTATTACGAGGAGCTGATGTTAAAATACTTGTTGGCTGTGCGCCATGTCAACCTTTTTCAAACCATCAAAAAGATAAGCAAAACCGTTCTAAACATAAAGACTGGAAATTACTGTACCAATTTGCACGATTGGTAGAAGAAACCCGTCCCCACATAGTATCAATGGAGAATGTGCCAGAATTAGAAAAAGAAAAAGTTTTTAAAGATTTTGTTTCTACGTTAGAAGGCTTGAATTATATTGTAAATTATCAAGTTGTAAATGTTGCAAATTATGGCGTACCGCAACGGAGAAAACGGCTGATTTTGCTTGCGTCGCGTCGCAAAGAAATAAAACTTATTGATGCAACACATCAAAGACATCTGACTGTCAGAGATGCTATTGGTGGCTTACCGAGAATTTCCGCTGGAGAGACGAATGAAAACGATAGGCTTCATGTTTCGCCAGCACTTTCTCCTATCAATTTGGAACGAATACAACATTCCGTTCCCGGCGGCACATGGCACGATTGGCCTGAACGGTTAATATTAAACTGCCATAAAAAAGAAGGTGGAAAAACTTATGCATCAGTATATGGTAGAATGAAATGGGATGACTTGTCACCTACTATTACCACACAATTTATCGGTTATGGAACCGGACGTTTTGGGCACCCAGAACAAGATAGAGCGATCACTTTACGAGAAGGCGCTATTTTGCAGTCCTTTCCTCCTGACTATCAATTTTCGCCTAACGATGCTGAAATTTCAATAAGGAAAATAGCACGTCATATAGGAAATGCTGTTCCGCCTCGTTTGGGCGAAGTAATCGGGGAAAGTATAATTAGAAGTTTACCTAAAAAGAGAAAAAAGAAAGCGACGATTACAAATGAAAGAGAAAGAATACAAACTTAATATTGATCCCCGTATTTTAGAATTATTGGGTCCGAGCTTGTATACAAACATTTATTATGTGCTAGCTGAATTAATTGCTAATGCTTACGATGCAGATGCCCACAATGTATATATCATTGCTAATAAGGATGACATTACCGTTGAAGATGACGGCAAAGGAATGTCATATGCTGACGGCGACATTCAGAAATATCTCAATGTTGCCGCAGTTTCCAGAAATACCGAGGCCGAATCTTTGACTCCTATGAAGCGGAAGAAAATGGGGCGTAAAGGCGTAGGAAAATTAGCTGCCCTGTCAGTTTCTGAGAATGTTCTTATAAAGACGATTTCAAATGGAGAGAAGTCAGGATTTGTATTATCTCGTCATATAAATGACGATAATTTACTTGTACCGCTTACTGATGAGCAAATTTCTTTTGAAAGAGTCTCTGGCAACGGGACTTCTGTCGTTATGCAGAATCCGCAGTACAAACTTCATAGTACATTAAAGGCAATTAAACGGAATTTGCTTAAAATATTTCCGTTAGTAGATGAGAAGTTTAAAATTCACATGATTCGGGGAACGGAAGAAGAAACCATCGAAAACTTTGATAAGGAAATGATTTCAGAACTCTCTACTCTAATTACTTTAGGGGATGAATTTACATATCTTAATGATTTTTTTCAGACGCCATACAGAAATGAAATAGCAGAACTCTGCAAAAATAAACCTTTGGCAACGATGCCTATTAGTATGAACGATAGATCTGGTGTTGAACATACATATAACGTTGAAATTAAAGGATGGATAGGAACTTATACATCGACACGCGGCAGAAAAGTAGAGTTGACGGATTTTCCGGATAATTTTATTTCTCTGTATGCCAACCAAAAAATGGGTGAATTTAATATACTTCCTGTTGTTGGACAAAACAAATTGAATGAAGTATATGTCGTAGGTCAACTTCATGTTGATATTTTTGAATTGACAGAGTTACCCGATATGGCTCTAAGCAATCGTCAAGGATATAAAACGGATGATCCTCGCTATCAGGCGGTACTAGATTATGTTAGAAAAACTTTATTGCCCGATATTTTGAAAATGCGAGACTTATTTGTGTCTTTGGGCAAAAAGAAAAAGGAAGAAAAAAGGCTAGAACAGCAACGTCAAAACGAAGCCTCATTTAAAAAATCGGTAGATGCTTTTAGAAAAAACACCGCCAAAAAAGCGGCTCGAAAAATTTCTTCTCGTTTAGGAATTAGCACGGAACAATCTGATGAGGTAGAAGCGATACTTTCCGATGAAATAAACTCCAATAGTCCGGATATGGGGATTAAGAGTATCATTGATTCCCAAAAGAAAAAATTGCTAATTAGTCAGACATATCGAGACAAGGATTTGGCGGATATTATTTACAATATGTTAGTATTTAACAACGTGCCGCCCGAAGACATAATTTATACAAACTGTGATGATGAAGTATCACGAATTCCAGAAGGCGATGTAGGAAAAAGTGGGATATACGACTATTTGCGAGATTTCTTTGTTGATAGTTATTCTACGCAAAAGATTTATGTTATTTTCGTTACAAGTCATAATACGAAAAGTTCATGGGGTGCATTGATGGAAGTTGGCGCAGCATGGATAACTCAAGTTGAGCATAAAATATTTAACATTTACGATTTTCGCCCCGAACATCCTTTAGACGATGAACAACAATGGCATTCAAGCTCTAGAGATGATGACGGTAATCTTTATATGTCAAAATTGAGCGTAGACATCTTTGCTCAAAAAATCGAATATATATGCGATAAATTGGGCTATAAAAAAAGAACCCGTCAGGAAAACAAGGATCATTTGTCAACATTGGTAAAGGTTACACCTCGTTAAATATGAAAGCACGCCCCAATTTTACTAATCAGTAATTTGGGCGTGCTTTTAATATTATATAAGCGTGGCGTTGTTATGTTTGGTGTGGTATCTTTAACTATGGGAAACTCCCCCGTTCCCATTTCGAAACTGTCTGTCTTACGACAGAAAGCTTTTCCGCCAGATCTTCCTGGCTCATCTTTGCATTTTTCCGCAGGCGGCGGATATTTTGTTCGATCATGATATGACCTCCTTTGTTTTGACCGCAGGCAGCGCACTCGCGCAAAATAGAATTTTGTCACTAAAGCGACTGCGCTCGGTGCGAAGGTTCTGCCGACGGATCCATTTGATATTCTTGATTATATCCATCAGGGCCGCAGAAGCAAGCAACAAAAGTTAACAGCACTGAAGAATAAAAACTTTTCGCAATAAAAGAGCAGATCTTCGTAAACGGTAGATATCTCGTACCTGTACAAATCTGGAGCAAACCTGTATGATAAGGACAGATTTGCTCCAATCTTTCGCTCACTTCTCTTTTCCGGATTTCCGGCAGTTCGCCGGCAGGTTCGGTGACCACGGGAGCAGGTCTTCCAGAAATCCACGGTCCGTGTCATCCAGATGTTTCGGGATCTCTGTGAGAAGATGCTCAAAATAATCATATGGTTTCAGTCCGTTGGCCTTCGCTGTTTCTGCAATGCTATAGATTATGGCACTGGCCTTTGCCCCTGCGACCGTATCGATCATCACCCAATTCTTCTTACCGATGCAGAATCCCCGGATCGACTGCTCCGCAGCATTATTGTCCATCGGGACTTCTCCGTCATCGAGGAACACTTTCAGGTATCTTTCCTGGTGGATGGAGTATTGGAAGCCTTCCCAGGTCTTGCTCTTCTGCGGCACTTTTGGGAGATTTTCTTTTATCCACGCGAAATAGGCCTCCACCAATGGGCGGACGCTCCGCTGGCGGCGGTCCCTGCGCTCTTCTGCCGGGAGACCCTTTAACTGCTTTTCCTCCCGATAGATAGCCTGTATCATAGTCAGCGCCAGGTACGCGCGGCTGTCTTTCTGCTTTGCTTTTGGCAGGGCTTTGACCGCTTCGTCATACCGGCGTCTGGCGTGGGACCAGCATCCCGCGATCTTCAGGTCTTCCCGTTCCTTTTCGACCGTGTGGTAGACCTGATACCCATCCGTGACGCAGATGCCGCTGAAACCTCTCAGGAATTCCCTGGGATGGCTGGCGTTGCGTGTCTTCTGGTACTCATACAAGATGATCTGCCGGCCTTCATACATCTGTCCCGTGCGGTACACCCACATGTAACTTTTCGCCCCGGCCGGACGTCCGTCCTTGTTCACCAGTACAGGGGTCTCGTCTGCCTGCAGCACATGGTAATGGTACATAGCCTCATGCAGGTGGTCATAAAGGACTGCAAGATACCTCTCCGCGCACTGGATCGTCCAGTTCGCCATGTTCTGCCTGGAGATATGCAGGCCGTACCGCGCGAACTCCTGCTCCTGCCGGTAAAGCGGGACGGCATTGACGTATTTGGCGTTCATCACTGCCGCCTCCAGGGACGGGGATACGAGGCTCCCTTTTAAAAGGCAGCCCGGGTGCGGGGCCTTTACGACTTCTTCTGTCTTTTTCCCGGCATATACCTTCACATGATGTTCTTCTACCTCCACCTTTGCCGGGGTAAAACGGTACCTGCGGTATATCTCATCGGGCAACTGCTTCCATCCGCCCTGCCCGAACCGTTGCTCCAGCTCCTTTTCCTCCATGGAATGTTCGACCACAATGACCGGGAGTCCCTTCAGGTCTTCTTCCCGTTTCCCACGCTTCTTTTTCGGCCTCTGCCGGGGAACCTCTTCCAGGCTGTCATCAGCGCTTTCTGCAGCGACCGCCTCCGCTTCATTAAAAAAAACGATCGTCCCATCCACTTCCATAAAAGCAATCTGTCCCTCGGTCTCATGTTTCTCCGATGACCTGCCGAAACGGCGTCTTTTCTGGTCTGCCAGCTGCTCCAGTACAAGCTGGAGGTTTTGGTCGATCTGTCTGAGCTGCTCCTGTTGTGCCAGGAACAGCTGGATGATCGTCTCTTTGTCCAGGCTGTTCAGTTTTTCTTCTGTATATCCCATAACCATTTCCTCCCGGTAGTCCCACTGGTCCCAGTATAACAGAAAATGGCCATTTTTGCGAACCCTGCATGGGAAGCTGTCCGTCATAATGCCTATGGCCGCAAATGTACGGGGACAGCGACAGAGCCGTTGTCCCCGTTCCTCTTTTTCTAAAAAGAAACAGGGGATCCTGCGGCATATGCGGTCGGATGGATGCGCCTGTGCCTGTCCCTGCTGCCGGGGACAGGGGCTCTATATTCCGCTGAGATAACAGCTGTCTGGGATTTCTCTGTTTTGCACAAAGTCATCCGATATATTCCGGGGGTTCCACCATCCGGACGGACCTCTTCGGTGTGATCGTCAGCCCCTCCATCAGCCAGCGGAACTGCTGCTTTGTCAGCTTCCGCACTTCTTCCGCATTCCTCGGCCACTGGAACTGGCTTTCCGATAATCTTTTATATAGCAGGAGCCATCCATCCCCTTCCCAGACCAATCCCTTGATGCGGTCCGATCGTCTCCCGCAAAACAGGTACAGGGTCCCGGGGACATAGGGACTATTCCCTGTCTTTGTTTCGATCACTGCCGCCAGACGGTCCATACCAAAACGTAAGTCTGTATAGCCACAGACGATATAGACGGCCTGGAAACAGGTGGCGTCATTCAGCATCCCGGATCACCCGGAGTACTGTGGACAGGAGGCCAGGCGGCGTTGTTTCTGTCACATGGATCTTATAATCCCGGAGGCAGATATCCAGTCCAGACTCCATGGAAGTTGTGGCGGCTGGGAGCTTTGCGAGCAGTCCCTGATCTACCGGGACGATCTGACCGGGAAGCGTCTCCCCGGGGCAGGTTGCCAGACATGCCCGTCTTACCTGGCGGAGGCGGTAATAATAATTGGATCTTGAGATCCCATGGATCTCACACCAATCCGATACCTTCATGCCTTCCGGACGGTTCTGGCAGTCCTTGATCTGTGCGGCCCATTCCTGGAGACGGTACTGCGTCGCTACAACAGATGTTTCTGATCTCATAGTGTAGACTCACCTCATTTCTATAACAGTACTAAAAGTTGAGTACTGAACTATTAGCACGGATTGATAAGAATCGAGTCTATTGTCTCACATATGACTATGATTTTCGAGGTACGGAGTATTTACCGTTTACCATTATACAAAGGGGATTACGAAAAGACAAGGGAATGAGAAATTATTTCCATGAGATAATGAAAAAGAGAAAAATCATACGACTTCTCTCTTTCTCATGTTCAATATGAAATTTTCGTTAAAACCGTATCCTACGAGGGACAGGCACATCCCACTATTGTTTCTGGCACCACCAGAGATGCCACAGATGTTATGGATCACCTGTTTGGGGAGAATTTATCCCCCTTGTTATCAAAAGATATAAAAGGGGTTTTTCTTTTGACTTCATTGATAAAGAAATGTGTTCTGGAAATTTGAAAAATATTATGTATTCGACTTACCATCCTGGCTTCTAAACATTTTCCATTCTCCTCTTTCATGTTGAAAAATATTTTCAAGTTGTTCTGCTAATAATTTTTCCTTTTTTTTAGAATCACCTGTTTCTCCTACAATATCTGCGTATACACCAATTTCCATCACACATTTAAAAATCTCACTTTTTGCCATCTCTGCAAATTCTCTATTTCTTATCCAAGACTCTTTTGCCTTTATCGTATTCGTCAATCCTGCAACGACAACAATTACTAATGATATCACAGAGATAACAATATCTATCTCCTCTTTCTCCGCGAATTGTGTATTATTTAATATAGAAACTAAAGCAGGAAGAATTACAGATAGGATAGTAAGTATATAAAATCTTCTTTTATATTTATAAGCGCTATATACATAAGTACCGACTTCATTATAAATACGATTTTGCAGACTTTTCGACTCTAATTCCTGTACCAAATAAAAAAAATAATTTTTATCATTACGTAAATTTTTGTAATGATTAACTTTACTATTATGTTTTCCTCTATTATTCATTGTATTTTTCGATTTCATTCTGTACATTAATACACTTTGTTATATACTCTCATAATATACGGCTTTATTCTTCAACTAACGCGTTTTCATGGATAGTAAAGATCAAATCGATGAGCTCAATATATTTTTTCATGATTTCTTCTCGCTTATATTTTTTCTTTACAAACTGATGATCATAAACCCAATTCAACAAAAGTTTAAATTCCTGCCCATTTTCTATTAAATCATGAAAAGCTTTTCTCGGATTTTCGCTACTTCCGATCATCTTATTTAATAAAGAAGTATTTGTATACATAGGAGGAATTGGTGATATAATCATTGATACATTTTCTGTATTCCCCATATTTTTAACTTCACATTCAAATGGAAGTTCTGAAACATGTAACTCACAAAAAGCATCTTTTGTCAAAAAGATTTTTCTTTTTTCGTCGTCATCTAATGAAGTTTTTAAAAATTGATCATCTATATTAGTTTCTTTTTCTCCCACTTTTTTTCTTAGGACTTCAAAAGCCCCATTTTTTTTCAGGCTAAAATCTTCTTGCAGTGCAAATATATTATATATCATTGAATCCGCAATTATAATTTCTCCTTCCTGAAAATATTTAGTATCTATTTCTTGTTCCTGTTTTAAAATTATATATTTTTCTATATTTTCTTCCTTCCATAATTTATAACAAAACTTAAGAAAGGTCATATCTTCTATTTTAGTTATTCGAGTTATTTCCTTTGTATGTACTTGACCATCCTCGGATTTATCTTCAATTTTATAACAGTCAATTCTTCGTGTCCATAAAAAAGGTTCCGTATTTTGCAACACATCTATTAAACATTCATCATTTTTTTGTTTTAAATTTTCGATTATTTGTTTCCTAAAATTGCTATCATCAATATAAAAGTAGCCGAGAATTAATTGATAATATGTCTGCCTATAAAACAATATATTCTCATAATCTTTTATTTCAAAAAAATATTCCTTATAATAACACTTATAATATTCTCGTAAAAAATCATCTAACAAAGCATCTAAATCGAACTCCTGATTAAATTGATTTCTATCAACCGTTAAGCATTCTTTTACAGGAATTCCCATTATATCCACCGATACATCCCCTAAACACTGCATTAATTTTGCATATGAACTATTTTGTATTCTTGTTCCCGAAAACACTCGTATTCCTTTATAAAACCATTTTATTTGCTTTACATTTTTAAATGCAGATTTCATAGGGCCTATAGTAAACAGAACACAGCCTTTTCTTTTCCAAACAAATATTTTTTGTTCTGTGTATTGGGAAGCTTGACTTACTTTTTGTATTTTCTCTTTTCTAAATATATATCGTTGTTTTTTTTCTTCTTCCGCATCTATTTTTTCGAAACACTTTGTTAGTTCTCCCTTGGACATTATACCTAAAAAATGACGACTCTTAAAATGCACTTTTTTCACAATTATAGGAAATAAAGAATTTTCTGCTATATAATTTATATAAGCTCGAATAAATTCTTCTATTTCATTTAATATATCATCATGTCCAAAAAAATCTTTGTATTGATTTGCATATGAAAATGGATATTTATTTTTATAATCCAAAAAAGTAGTATATGGGAGATCTATAGCAATAGATGTTCCCTTCTTAGCTACATTTCCTCTTCTGACTTCAATACGTCCTGATTTTGAAGGGGAATATAAAATAATCTCTCTCCCCTCTGTCTCATCTATACATTTTGTTCTAATTCTAATTTCATCTGCTATCATAAAACCTGACTGCATCCCAATTCCAAACCCTCCAGTCGGACGCAACCATTCCGGCATATTTTCCAGTTTTCCTTTATATTTTTTTCTTTTTTTCCAACCAGCCCCTATATGAGAAATTGCTTCTAAACATTCTTTATCTACCCCAATGCCTTTATCTGCTATTGTAACTCTTATTTTAGGTATATCTGCATCGATCCATTGCAAAGTTATCTCCAATGAATATTTTTCATAATAACTATAATTAAAATCAAAAGGCGTACATGAATAAACTTGGCTTTGTTCTTCCTTTCGAGATAACATAGACATCCTATCTTCTTCGACTTCCAACCAAAATTTCATTTTCATTGCATCTAAGGCATTTTGGATATATTCCCTTATAAAATCAAATTTTGATGTATATAAATTTCGACCAATTACCAAATCTATGAGTGTACTCTTATCTACTTTAAAATTAAATTCTTCTAATTCCGTAAATAGTTGTTCTTTAAAATAAACTTCTGTTTTTGGTAAACTAAATTTACATCCTCCTAAACAAGTCGGTGCTATAGTGCTCCAGTTATTAATTAAGTTTTGCACCTCGTTGTTTAAATATTTAAACCACACACAAGCACACCTACACACATCTTCTTTATCTGATCTAGCCACAACTTCTATTTTATTTACATCTAATAAAATATGCGTAATTGATTTATGCTTTTCTAAATGAATTCTGCTGGTTTCTGTTAGATCCCCAAAAAATTTTAAAACTATGGGATCAAAACGATTATTATCAATATCTAATAAATCTCCTAATCTTAACATTACTGCAATAAATCGAGGATGAGCTTTCCCATATTTTGACCATTCTCTTTTAGGCAAAGAGAAAATTTCATCAAAACTTTCTGCATGCAACCCTGAACATTTTGCTATCAATTTGTAAAATCGATTATCCACAGTGAACGAGGCAGTATATATCTCCATCTCACCATGATCCATTAGTAAGTGAGCAGTTCTATCAGCATGTTTTTTTCTACAAAATTCTGCAGTTAAAAATGAGACGTAACGACTAACTTTAACTGCCCAATCATAACTA
>ENA-OPCL01002160-OPCL01002160.1-human-gut-metagenome-genome-assembly--contig:-NODE-2160-length-13369-cov-10.259952_pt1 | contig 13369 bp, 18 predicted proteins | sample MGYA00241251_ERZ501482 | MGnify/ENA primary metagenome ERZ501482 (study PRJEB25962, sample SAMEA2042581) | human gut metagenome | biome: human gut; feature: human-associated habitat; material: faeces... | reverse complement strand
ATCTCCGCCCAACACAACTTTTTCTCACATTTTTCATTCCCCACCAACATTTTTTGATAATTTCTAACATTTTCAAGCATTTTGAAAAATCTAAATAAAAACGCTTGACAAATCAAAATTTTTGTGATTTTACATGTTGCACCGAAAACCATGGTTAAGTTTTTGGTTATGGCCGAAAATTCGTTAGTATATATGAACGGTTATTCATATTTTCAAATAATATTTATACAAATATATGAATACTATACATTTTCATTTTATTGTCATTTGCATTCGTTTATTGTAAATTTTTATCATTTATCAATGAAAATAAAAAACATTTTAATTATAGTTGATTTTTTGTATGTGTGGGTGTATAATAGACGTACAAAACAAAGAGAGGTAAACTTATGGACAAAATTTTTGACTTGTTAGACCTGTATGGCATTCGTGATTACTGTGTTGTATCGTGCACATCTGAATTGTTATATACAATTACATTTAGGTATAAAGATTATTATACAATATTTTCTTTTTTTGAATATGAATTTGATAGGCCTAGGTATTACTATTATATTGAAAAAATAATTTCGGACTTATCTTTAATTGTGAAAGCCTTCCGATGAGTCTTTGAAAATTAAGACGAAACGCCGCGAGGCGTCAAGGCTGTCGCCCTATAATGTAGATTTACAACTGAATATTACCTTGATTTTTCATTACATGAAAGGCAAACAGGAGGTTAGAAACATGAGATTGTATCATTGTAGCGCTACATGTAGCATATGTGATTTAGTTAGTTATAATACGCGTTTATTTTGGTTCGACTATCCGTATTATATATTATATTTATATCCGTCAAATACAAGTAAAATGCATATACGAAAGTTTATTCAATGGTTACATGAACATTATTATGACATGCACGCGGGTATTGTTCAACATATGTATAACTTGGGGATTAAATCCAAAAAGCCCTTTGTTGTATATGATTTGATAGCTGATAAATATGAATCCGTTGATGATTACCATCATTTCGTAAAATAAAAAATTTTATCGCCTTTCATGTCATGAGAAATCAAGGGCGCGGATTTTTCAAATACTTTATAAAGGATATTAACAAATATGAAAAGTTACGAAAAAGCATTAGAGGCATTAAAGGCAAAATATGAGGCACGGGCTCACGCTGTAGGCGATTTGAGAGCGAAAGCAATAGATTTTATCGACGCATGCGAAAAAGCCCCTGCAAGCGCGCGAAACGAGCTTAAAACGGTTATAAAACGTCTGAAAGCCTTTTCAGAGGGAAAGACCTATCAGGAATATTTGGAGGGCTTGACCGATGAAAGCAACCGTTAAAAAATACGTTTTAAGGACTTGTAAAGGCGCGAACGGTAGTTTCCAAGTGCTGGATATTTTCGCGGACGTTGTCAACGATAAAAACGAAGTAAGGACTTACCGGGGGCAAATGGGCGCGGAATACGCAAAAAAATACTTTGCATATTGCGGAGTAACGACCAAAGCCACAATTGGCCAACCATGCGAAATTTCGTTGGTGAAAGAGCAATATACAACGAAAGACGGAGAGCAACGACAAGTTACAAAAATCAAATATTTCAATTTACTTGATGAAAATAACAAACCTATAATTATGTATAAAAATAAAGTCGATGAATTAGATTTCTAATTAACAAATTTTACAATAGATAACCGGTTAACATAGCGCCCATGTTAAGCGGTTATTTTTTGCGTTTTTAGAGTGTTAAAAATTTTCGTTAAAAATTAACATTGTTAAATCAGTGTTAAAAATTAACATTTTGTTTAGCATTTACGCGTGTGCCCTCGCGCGTGCGTAAGAGAGAAAACTTTCAGTAAAACATAAAATCTATTTTGGAGGTATACCCCATGACATATTTTGAAAATAAGGGAGGGGAGGTTGAAAGAAATGTAAAAATCCCCCCCTCCATACACGTTGTAAAGACTATTAGAACATTTGACTTAGAAGCTATGACGTTACAGCAAGTATTTTATATGCTACGTGATATGAAATATAATGAAGCATTAAAAATAACATCGTTGCCCCCTATTTTTGTTAATAAATCAATCGGGTGTTATACATTGGAAATAGATGATAAAGCGATAGATTATGGAAACGCTAATTATATGGCTAAAATATTGAGAGACGTTTTCAAAACTATTATGATATCAGACAACTTTTGGAATATGGACAGGTGATGATATGCAATTTCCATCTAAATTTAATAAGTTAATGAGAGAATTATATACTCCCGATGAAATAAAAGAAATTAAATCTTTTATAAATCAAACACAGGTTGTTAAGGAAAGCTATAATAAGCATGCAAATAAATTGAATTTACCAACGCTCCCTAATATAACAAATTACGGAATGCGTCAAAAAGGATATATAAAAAATGCGTTGCAAACATATAAAAGCGAAATTAAAACATATTCCGAAACAGGTAGAACCACAACAGAAATTAATGATATTCAAAATTTATCAAACGATTTATATACAGTGGGATTTGATATTAGTCCAGATAATTTATCAAATTTTTCAGATAATGACTTAAATCGTTTATATAATCTTGTTTCCGATTTTTTGTTTTACGTTGATATGGATTTTTATATTCCATATAAAAAACAAGAGATATTATCAGAAATTTATGATGATATAGGCCAAATATTAAAAAAATATGGATTTTGATTTTAGACGGTATAAACATATATATGCAGCAGACTTTGAGACATCAACGGAAGCATGGAATTGTGAGGCGCGTGTTTGGCTGTGGGATATATGTGATAAAGACTATAAGCATAGAACAGGAACAAGCATTAATTATTTTATGAATTATATTATACGTACGTCATATAAATGTTTATATTTTTTCCGTAATTTAGCATATGACGGTAGCTACATAATAACTTGGCTGTTTAATAATGGTTATAAACATGTTAATAAGAAATCCGATGAAATGCTGCCTTTTGAATTTCACACAGTAATAAGTGATATGGGATTGCATTATGCTTATGAAATTGTGGGACGTATGGGGCAACATGTTACAATAATGGATAGCCTTAAAACTGTTAATATGAGTATACACGATAGTGCTATAATGTACGATTTACCGATAAAAAAGGGTGAAATTGATTATGATAAATTTAGAGAAATAGGCTATAAACCTACCGAAGAGGAAATAGAGTACATTCATAACGATACTGAAATAGACATGAGAACAATACAGAAAAATATTGAAATGGGAGGCGTGAAATTTACGCAAGCAGGAAACGCAAGAAGCGAATTTATAAAGGGAATAGGTAAGAAAAATTATGATATTAATTTCCCTTTTCTGCAACAAATAGAAGAAACTAATATACGAAAAGCATATCGCGGTGGATATGTATATTGCAATCCTAAATATCAAAATAGAGTAATATATAATATGATGTCATTAGATAAAAACAGTATGTATCCTGCGCAAATGTTACATGAATATATGCCGCATGGTTTTCCTATGTGGTATAGTGGAAAATATGATGATAAATATTCAGGTAAATATCCGATATACATACAGCATATTAAAGTATCATTTGAGTTAAAACCGAATGCAGTACCTACAATAGCACGTCGGAATGGATTTTTGTCGTCGGATAATTTATATTTGAACTCATCTAACGGTTTAATGTTCGATTTATGGCTTGCAAACCCTGATTTAGAATTATTATATATGTGTTACGATATAATAGAAATAGAATACATTGAGGGGTATATGTTCAAAGCTGTTAAGGGCATAGAAATTACACCGAATGAAGCTAAAAATATGGATAAGTTTGAAATAATAGATGAGGACGGAAAAGGTAGTTTATTTTATGATTATATTCATAAATGGAGATTAGGAAAAGAAACACATACAGGGGCAGCGCGTTCATATGATAAACGTATGCAAAATGCACTTTACGGTACATTCGGAACGAACCCGAAAAGAGATAGTAAAGAGCCATATTTGGAAAATGGGGTGTTGCGTTTTTCATTAGTAGAAGGGGAGTATTCAAAAACGAAATCATATATCCCCATAGCTGTATTTGTAACAGCGTGGGCACGATATAATCTTATAAAATATATATTAAAAAATATTGATAAATTTGTGTATTGTGATACAGATAGTTTATACGTTTTAGACGACATAAACTTAAATAATATACCTATACATTCAACTTTATATGATTATTTTAAGATTGAACATTATATCTATAAGTTTAAGTGTGTAGGAGCAAAACGGTATATCTATTGGGGGTGGGAACCTAAAACTCCCACTGTATGGAATAAATACGTTACATGTTGCGGCGCAGATGACAATATAAAGAAACAAATGGATTTCGATAATTTTAATTTAGGTCAAGAATTTCAAGGTAAAAAACAGGTTAAAAGTGCAATAGGCGGTAAAGTAATAGGAATAACAACTTATAGATTAGGCAAAATAAAAAAAGAGGGATAAAACCCTCTTTTATTGTGTAACTAATTTAGATATTAATAGGAACATTGAACCAATCTTTTGAGAACTAAACCTCACCATTCCGTGAGAATACATTATTGACCATGTAATCATTTGTCCGTTACAATCTTTAATGAAATTAGTATCTATTGACATATCACTTGTTGTTACCGATATAACCGGATATGCAGGATTAAATTTATATTTGTCCGTGAAATATAATATGCCATGATTATCGCGCCATACGGTTATTTTAGTTGATAGATATTTGATATTATAAACCATTGTTGAGTGTAAAGGTCTATCAGAAATAAAACTCTCGTCAATACTGTCCATAGCGATATTTTGAGTAGTATAGTTTTCATATTCAGTATTTTTAGAAAGTTTTCCTAAAATACTATCTTGTTTTTCTTTTACGGTATCCTCCGATGTATCGAAATAATAGAATAAATCTCTATTACGATTTTTATAGTATCGAGTTGTGAATGGTATATTAAGTTGTTCATTATACGGATTGGTCAATGTGTCATTATTTCCTAACATAATAATCCAAAATTCGCGTCGCCTGAATATTGTTTCCATAAGTCGGAAGAATATAGCAGGCTCGTGTATTCCGTATTCACCGCCTTTATATTTTCCACGTGATTTTGCTACATATTCATCAAATAACACAACATCGCAATCCTCTATCTGAACACCTTTAACATTGTTCAATGTAGTATAATAAGCACATTCATGCCATTTATTATCAACCTGTATAGATATTATATTTGACCTATGCTTTTCATCTTGTATCCAATCAAATCTATCTCCATAAGCATTCCGTAATGAAGGGAGTAACCCCATATTAAGGGCTAATTCCATTTCAATATCGGAACGTCTGAGATATAAAAATTTTTTACCTGTATTCTTAAAACGGTCAAATAGATATGCAAGCCAATAAGTTGTTTTACCTCTCCCTGCAATACCGTTAACGATATGGCAATGATAATCCGTATTTCCTATTTGATAATTCTCTTGATTAGTATAAAATAAATTTTTATCCATTATAGTTCAGTCTCCATTACAAAAAACATTACCGTGGGTAAATCAACTTCACTGTTTTCTTCATCTAAGCAACGAATTGATAACCCGTCCTCTGAATATATACATAATATATCTTTGTTCGCTAATCTACCATATGCTGCAAGTCCTTCATTACTATTCGTATATAAATTATCTGCCAGCATTACAGCAAACTCTTCATTAGTCTTTTGACCTGTTCCATACGAATTTTTTGACATCATTGTCCCTATTAAATGACAAGGCTCGCTGAGGTCATTTGCATAAAAAGAGATAAAATATATAGGCTCATTTATAATATCATTAGTCATAGCAAACGTGCCGCTTTTATTAGGGAAAGAATAAGTATTTGAACCCTTTGTTACACTATTTGCACCGTAATTTGTGGTATCTCCTGCTACAATACCATTTTTTGCATATATAGAATTATTAAACGTATTTTCGCCCGTGAAAGTATTATTTCCCGATGCCGTTACGTCACCCGTTCCGCCACCGCCTGCCGCGCTAATGACAATCTTCTTATTATCTTCACTTGCGTCGATAGTAACATTATCGCCCGCTTTCAATGGTATGTGTATCTCATGTGCACCGTCGTAAGCAATAATAGCCCCGTTAGTGCTATCGTACGTAACACTATCCACGTTAGTATACTCCGGAATGTCAGGAATATCGGAAGTAAGTGCAAGGGTCCCTGATTTATTTGGAAAATTGAAACTGTTATAATCACTAACATTATATCTTTTAACCCATATTTGTTCGTCTGTTATTCTTATTGAGTTAGCATTTCCACCTGAAATATAATGAAATATTTCTATTGTTGCGTTAGATATTGATACATCATATTCATCATCATTAAACTCTAATGCTCCTATTTCAACACCGAATGTTGTGATATATTGAGTAAAATGATTAACATCTGTAAAAGTATTTTCTTTCGTGACATCAGCTAAATTCGTTATAGAAGGTATTTTAGCTTCAACGTCGGCAATATTTTCCATATTAGCCACATTTTCACCGGAAATGCCTTTCTTTACGTCGGACGTTCCGTTTGCACGTCTTGCCATAATATTTGTAGACGTTTGGTTAGCTAATTCGCTATACGGTAAATTACTTTCTAATCCATTTGCTTGGGTATACACTACATAGCTCGACGCAGGAGAAGATATTACACTACGTTTATTGGTTAACGAATTTTGAACATTTTTCAATTCTTCCTTTGTTGCAAAGCCACTTACGTCAGGTATTTTAGCTTCAACATCGGCGATATTACTCATATTGGCAACTGATGAGGGGTCATCTGCTGCGCCTTTTTCTGAGTAAATTCTACCCATATTAGTGCGTTGAGGGATTGAATAAGCAGACGAACCCGGATTAATATCAACAAACGCTTGGTCTCCGTTTGCTAATTTTATGTATGCTCGTGAAAATTGAGTTTCAGAGGTATTTTTATCAAGTTTATTATTCAGCGTACTATTAATTTTAGCAATATTTGTTTCTGTGTTATCTACTCTATTTTTAAGGTTTGTTACATCTGTTTCAGTGTTACCTACTCGGGTGTTAATCTGCCCTACTTGAACTTGAATAGTAGTTATATCATTTTCTGTATCCTCAACACGAAAACTTAAACTATTTATGCTTTCAGTATTTTTTTGTATTGCCGCATTAGTAGTAGTCTTAAACTCTTCAAACTCTTGGTCGGTTACAAAGTCATTATGGTCGACTGTAATAACAATAGGTGTAAACGCTTTTCCGTCAAGTGTGTTGCCAGTAATCGTGAAAACAATGTTTCCGCCTTCTTCTGTAACAGCTACTTGTATTGTATTAATGTCGGCAGTAATTTTCAGAAATTCATTAAAATATTGCACAACTGCATTGCACAACTCATCAGGAGCAAGAGGAACACGCGAGCCCTTTGTTGTTGCATATTTAATTGCTATTTGCTTCAAATTTTCTATTGTCATTTTTTGCTACCTCACTTTCAATATTTTGTAATTGTTCGTTTATATAAGCAACAATAGCATTGCATGCTTCGTCTGCTTGTAACGGTATCGCACTGCCTCTATTGTATGCGTAATCAATAGCAATCTCTCTGAATGTTTTATATGTTAACATTTATAACCTCCCTAATAATTAAGAGGGGTTATTCGCCCCTCCTAAATAAGTTACTTTGCCACGTTAACTTTTTTAGTCATGGCCACTTCTTTATTAATTAATTTCGTCCAATAATCAGCGTCATATTCGATACTTGCGGAAATACAATCGTTCTTGATTTGAGACAATACCCACGATTTCTTGCTAGTACCTTCCGTGAACATTTTTTCAGCGTCCTGTATATACTGTACAACATTATTATAAATGTCAAGTAATACAGTAGGCTTTTTGTCGGAAGGTGCTGCAATCAATTCTTTGACTTTCTTCCAAAGATACAAAATCATAGGAATAATGACAACTACAAGAATAGAAAGACAAGTACCTACAAGCTGGACAATTTGAAGAAATTTATCCATTATAAAACCTCCATAAATAAATTATCGAAACAATGTATCCAATCATTACGGATTGCAGTATTTTCAAGCACTTTTCTTATTTCATCACCTGTACTATAAATAGTAGTATTATTGTTGCTATGCATAAGACTTTCATCGCGGGTGCGATTATCTGTATTATTATCAGTTGAAGTAGTAGTCCCTGTTGTATCAGTAGTTGTATTCATTATTTCAACATTTCTACCTTTATTTACAGTGTTACTATTCAAATCAGGTGTAACAGTGTTTTCTTTTGTTTGTATATTATTATCCTGTATTTTATTTGTATCAGTATAATTTCCTGTCGTTGTCATTGCTGGATATTCAAGATTATTTTGTATAAGCAATTCATACTTATCTATATTTCTTTCCCAGCATGAATTAAGACGTTGTACAAACATGCCATCACTATCAAAACCTATTTCAGAATAAAACCAATAATTAACGAATATATTATATAATTCAGTTTGTATTTCGTTTAATTCTTTTGGAGTAAACTCAACACTATCTTGCGAAAAACTACCTATTAACTGAGTTGTTTTATAATCAGAATCAAACTGTGCTACCACTCTTTTCAACGTTCTGCCTATTGAATAAAGAATCTTGAACATTTTTAGCAAATTCCTCCTTATTATCTTTCAAGCTAATATTTACTTTGAACATTTTGTTAACTTTTTCTATCGCTTTTTCACGCGCTAATTTTGCCGAATTATAATAAGAGTTTATTATTTCGTTACCTGCATTAACTTCGTCTACAAGCAATCTTTCTTTTTTTTCTATTGCAGTATTATTATATCCAAAATATTGAAAAATTCTATTCTCATATACTTGAAAATCCGTTGTGAGTTTATCTCCAATAAAGTCTATTTTACTGTCAAACGCATAAGAGTTAAACGGTCTACTTTCAGTAAGTATTTTTGTTTTCTTATCCGTTGCAGTACCTCTTATACGTATTTTAATGTAGTCACTAAATTCGCTAAGTTGCCTTACAAATGTTTCCGCACTCTTCTTTTCGTCCTCGTCTATCTCCATAATAAGAGGTTGACGTTGACGTCGTATATTTTGCAAGTGCGTTTTATCCAGTTCCATGATATATTTCAGATTATACATCACGTGTAAAAACGGAATAGAAAAGAAAGCGTCATTCGGCATTATTACACTGTTATTTTCAGTAAGGTCTTTTCGGAAATTATTAAACCCGAATACAGTCCATTCGGTAGGAAATCCTGTAATATTAAATTTCCATTGCCCTGTTACGGGTAAACATTGTAACCCTAATGTGCTATCCTCAAACCACGCAAGAGCAGGCGCGAAAAACATCATAACCTCTACTTGCGAATTAAATCCAACAATTTTTTGCGTATTATCAGGTAACTTATCATATCCGAAACGGGAGCAGAATATATCAATATATTTCTGAACAAACAACCATTCGTCTATGTCAATATTTGCCCGATATGGATAATTTTGAGAACCAAATATAGCAAATATATTGTCAAAATACATTTTATACCTCTTAAAAAACTTGCATATTAATTACACCGTCTAACTTAAAAATGGTATCATTATCCACATAACTAAATAACCATACACCATTTAGCAACATTTCTTTTATGCTATTAATAACATTTTGAGGTTGAGATATTGTTACTCGAACAGTATCACATCGGATATAATTAAAATATTTACGCTTATGATTAATTAATATGTCATATGGCTCTAAATATGTAGCATATCCATATCTTATTAAATGTTCGTTTATCTCATCTATATTAGATTGATATAGAGGCTCAATAGTGCACCCACATAATGACGACGTTCCTACAAGTGTACCTTCGTAATTAGGAGATATTTGAGTATTACCGCCTAATGCAACATCTCTCATTATATCAGCAGAATTCAATAATCCTCCTAAAACACCTACTCCCATGGTATAATTAGCCATGCCTTCATTTATAAAAGCGGTATTTGAAACTTCACCTTTCTTATTTGGAGCATACAAATTTGCGATAGTATTATTTCCGCTTACTAACGGAGTTGTCACACTACTTACAGACTGAAAAACCGCTAAACTTTGGTCTATCCAATTCTGAGTAGAAAAAGGTTGAAATATATTATAGGCTTGAATAACTCTTAACTCAGCAAGTCCGTCGTTAGACACATCTTTTATGCCTAAATAATAACCACCTGTATTAGGCGAAACATTTACAACAAAATCATCGGTAGATTTTACAAGATGATAATGTATAATACAACCACCTTTTTGAGAAACAATACAATTAGTTATATAAGGCTCACAATGAAGTTTAGACATACCATTTTTTTTGAACCAATCATAATCAATAGTAGTCCTATCCTTATATGTATCTGATGTTAAAGGATAAATTTTACTGTTAGCTCCGAATGTAGATAATAACGTATTAGAAAATTTTGTTAAATCATACGACGGAGGAACGATTGCAGTACATTTATTAGTAGACCCGTCAACATCAAACTGTATTGTATTGCACGATGTATTAAACAAAACAACTCCCGCTTCGTTGAAACCCCATTCATACCCACAAAAATCAGCTATAAACATTCCAGCTATTTCGTCGCCTGTTATTGTATTTACAGGATAATCAATTAAATCTTGATTAAACAAATTTGAAGCACTAAACCCGTAACCTATAAATGTTCCGTGATAAAACGGAATGACAGCTACACCGAACGGAGTTGGTAATATATTCGTGCTCCAATCCTCTGTTTCTGAATTATATATCTTAGGCTCAACAAATAAAGCCGGGGTTTGAGTCGAAAGTAAATTACGCTTAAAAATTATATACAAAAATTGTATTCCGCGCTTATATTTACTATCTTTCAAAAAACCTTGATTATAAACTTGCTTTGTTACATGGAACGCATTTACCGACTCTTCCATTGTATCATCAGTATATTCCATAGTACAAGATATTAAATTTTTATTTTCATTATCTTGCACCCAATCATTTACATGCGCACGCCCTACTTCTCCGAAAATATTCTTAGTTATAACATTTTCAAAATCACTACCGTAATATGATTGTAAAGTAGTCCACCAATCTATTGTATAATATATTCTAAAACAATCAGTATTAAGTTCATTTACTTCAAATCTATCTATAAATGCAGCATAATAATTACGCTCTTTTGTTACTTTTATAACATCAGGATAAACAATAAAATAAGCAAAATTCTTTTTGTCTAAATTAGGAAACTCAACATCAATAAAATTGCATGCTTCATAAAATCCGTCAATCTTTATAGTATTATCAGGATTATTATTGTTCGATTCCCAATTACGCAAATCTCTGCTTGTCATAAAACGTTTATCCCGTGTAGGGCAATTATCACTATAAAATTGTAAATTAAGTGTTGCCATAATAAATTACCCACCCTAACCCGCGCCGTGCATTAGCGCGCACCACTACACAGGAGAGTACATATGAGACGTTAGTATATTAATTACCGTCTGAAAGTACAAACCTGATTATATTCTTATGCAACGAATAACCAAACAAATCACCCTGCGTCAAGAAAGTATTCCAATATCCAACACCATAAGGGTTCCAGATATTATCAAAACGATTTTCAAGCCAACGATAAATTTTAATACCGCGTTTATCAGCAAGAGTAGCAAACTGTCCTGTTGTTGCAGCGTCAGTTCCGAAACCGTCAATAAGCTGCACTTCGCAACCGAAATCAAGGTCCTTATGATATGCATTATACTGTGCCGAAACAATTTCGTTATGAATACCTGCTGTCATAAACAACACAAGGTCATCTCTCTTAGACGATACAAGTTTACCCTGCTTGTTATACTTAGTTGTATTCCACTTAAACGCTTCTACATAATTACGAATCGTCTTTACAATTTGAATACTCTCAGCAGCTGTCATTGTAGAGCCTGCTACAACACAAGAAACATCAGTTCCAGAAGGATAAATAGTCGAACTTGCAAGCATGTTTCTAAAAATCAAATACTTATCAAGTTTAGCACTTTCAGGAAGAACGCTTCTAATTGTCTGAATGAAATTCATTGCATAGCCTTCACTGATGAAAGCACGCTTGAATACATCATAAGCAGTCGTTACATGATATTGCAAAAGAGTTTTGAGTGTATAATACGACGGAGCAATAGAAGCATAATTAATTTTGAAAGGGTCATAATTAACAAATTCATAATCCGACTGATTATCAAAAGTAGGCAGATTATTTACTTCATCAGCTTTCATTGCTTCTACATAATCGTCCTCAATGATACCACCAAAAGGCAAATAACCTTTATCATACTGTGAAGCGTCAAAATTATTATACTCAAACTTATAAATCTCTTGCTTCCCAATCTTATCCACTAAAACATTATAAACTGCATTTTCAATTTCAGTAGGAAAAGTAGTTGTTCCATAATTACCTGCTGTAATTACAGATTTTACGCTATTAGGAATACGGTCAGCATATTCAGGTGTCGCAAATATTCTCTGCATAGCTGTAATAAGTCCACTAACTGCCATTGTTAACCTCCAAATTTATCTTTACAAATTTTATCAAAATCATCTACAATTTGAGCAGATTGATTATTTCCGCTGTGCCCTGTAAGAAATGATATATAATCATCTTTTAATTTATCATGATTATTCTTTTCACTATCGTATTTAGACTTAAAATCATCTCTTTCAGCTGTAAGAGCTTTTATTTTTTCTTCGCTCTCTGTCTTATATTTATTAAGTTCTTCATCAAATTTATCTGATTTAGCTTTAAGAAGCTCATATTCTTTATCGTCTATTTCCATTATATTCCTCTCCTACTTTTTCAGTATTTTTACCGTTAATTCTAATAGGCTCACCGTGATTAGAATATATGTACTCTCCGACACTCTTATGCTGCAAAGTTGCTTTACGTGTTTTATCCAGGTCATTACCTACACATAAATCAAGCAATTCCTTTGCTACACCCTTTTTATATTTCATGTTGCACCTCTATTAATAAAATTTGGTTAGATAGGAAGCAGGCAAGCATAGCACTGCTTCAATATGGGTGCGGAGCTTCTACCACCGGCTATCACCTATCATTCATATTGTTTACTGCTTTCCTATCTTTCCTATACCTATTGTATCATAAATTTTCAAAAAAGTCAAGCGTTTTTCGTATGAGAATACTCATATTCTGTGAAAATTCTGTGAAAAAACACGAAAATTGTTTAGAAAACTTAACAAAATGTTTGAAATTATCAAAAAATGTTAGTTTGGAATGAAAAATGTGAGAAAAAGTTGTGTTGGG
>ENA-OPCL01002156-OPCL01002156.1-human-gut-metagenome-genome-assembly--contig:-NODE-2156-length-13377-cov-2.550368_pt1 | contig 13377 bp, 10 predicted proteins | sample MGYA00241251_ERZ501482 | MGnify/ENA primary metagenome ERZ501482 (study PRJEB25962, sample SAMEA2042581) | human gut metagenome | biome: human gut; feature: human-associated habitat; material: faeces... | reverse complement strand
AAAGCGCCCTCCTGCTCCTGCGTCGCAACGAACAGCTCTCCCGCTGGAGCGATGAGCTTTCGACCGCTGTCGGCGAGCTCCTGCGGCGGCAACACACACGGCTCACGACCGCCGAAGAGCTGATCGCAAGCCGTTCGCCCGAACATATTCTCTCGCTGGGGTTCGCCATCGTACACCGGGGCGATGAAACCGTCACTTCGGCCAAAGGGCTTTCCTCCGGCGACACTCTGCGGGTGGAACTGTCCGACGGCACATTCGATGCAACCGTAAAATAAGCAACCTGACAATATGGCAAAGAAAGAGATTACCTATACCGAAGCGATGAACGAAATCGAGCAGATCCTCGACCGCTTCCGCCGCGAAGAGATGACCGTCGATTCGCTGACCAAGGAGGTCAAGCGGGCTACCGAACTGATCGCCCTCTGCAAGGAGCGGCTGCACCGGACGGAAGAGGAGCTGAAAAAAATCTCCGAATAAGATGAAAAGGCTGATTCGCTGGGCACTCAACCACCTGCCCCGCACGTTTCTGCAACGCATCGCCGGAATATCGGTTCCGGTGCTGGGATGGTTTTATATCGGCCGGGGCGTCGAATGTCCCGTCTGCGGCACCCGGCGGCGCAAGTTCCTGCCCTACGGCTACGTCCACTCCCGTCCGAACGCCCTCTGCCCCCGCTGCCTCTCGCTCGAACGGCACCGCCTGCTATGGCTCTACCTGCAACGCGAAACCGACCTGCTGACCGCGTACCCCCGCATCCTGCACATCGCTCCCGAAGTGTGCCTGATGCGCAAACTGCGCAAACATTACGACGGTCACCCGGGCCTGTACCTCACCGCCGACCTCGAAAGTCCGCTGGCCGATATGCATTTCGACGTGCAGCACATTCCCCTCGAGGACGATTTTACGGACGTGGTGATCTGCAATCACATCCTGGAACATGTCGAAGACGACCGGCAGGCGCTGCGCGAACTCCACCGTATCCTGAAACCCGGCGGCTGGGGCATCGTCCTGTCGCCGATGGATTCGTCGCGCAAAGAGACCTTCGAAGACGACACGATCACCGACCCTGCAGAACGGACCCGCGTCTTCGGCCAGTACGATCACCGGCGCATCTACGGCCGCGACTACGCCGACCGGCTGCGCAGTGCCGGATTCGAAGTCGCCGACATCGACTTCGCAGCCTCGCTCACCGAAGCCGAGCGCCGTCTCTACGCCCTGCCCGACGACCATATTTACGTCGTTTACAAAGTCCGGGAGTAACCGACTTCCAGCGAGATTTCCCGCCGGTACCGATCGGGCGTCCTCCCCGTTATGCGACGGAACTGCCTCACGAACAGTGCATAACTGTTGAACCCCGACTCATAAGCGATCTGCGAACAGGTCAGATCGGAATGTTTCAGCAACCGCACCGCGAGTCCGATGCGCATTTCCGCCAGGTATTCGAACGGTGTCTTACCCGTCCTCTCCCGAAAATAACGGCACAGCGCCGCCGGATTCCGGCCTGCCGCCGCTGCGAGCGCGGACAGCGAAACCCGCTCGCGGAAATGGGCCGCCAGATAACCTTCGACGGCATACATGGGCGATCCGGGACACCACGAAGCCCGGCATACACATTCGGCCGGCGAAATCAGCCGGTAATCCGCACTGCGTGCCAACCGTCCGAGAATTTCATACAGACGCACCAGCCGCTCCGTACCCGACAACGCATCGACCGAGCGGATCAGGCGGCCGACCTCGGCCAGCACCCGGTCGCCGAAACGAATCCCCCTGCGACTGCACTCCAGCAATCTGCGGATTTCGGCATAATCCCCCAGACGCTCCATATTCTGCGGGAACAGGTCGGGCGGAAATTGCAGAACCTCGCCCGAACTCGCTTCGCCGTCCCCTCCCAGGCGCACCCGGTCGCACAGATGGAAATGAGGCAGCCCGCTGCCTAACAGCGCCAAATCCCCGGCCCGATAAGGTTCCACCCCATCGCCGGCGAACTGCAACCCCCGGCCCGAAGTGATGTACATGAGTTCGAATTCGACATGGGCATGACACGGCAGCGAGAACTGCCCGTAACGGATATGGCTGAAAGCCGTGCCGGGATCGTGGAGAATACGCCGTTCGAGAATTTTCATCAAAAAAGAAAGTTTATCTGCAAATATAGTATATCTATCCGCAAATATAATACATTTCACAACGGCTCGTTCCCCCTATTTTTGTCGGAAACAAACGAACTCATGGAACGAGAAAATCTATTATCCCGTTACGGCACGGCTGCCGAACGGGTCGAACGAGCCGCAGAAAGCCTCCGCCAAGGCCGCGGAATCCTGCTGGTTGACGATGAAAACAGAGAGAACGAAGGCGATCTGATCTTTGCCGCGACAAATATGACCGTCGAACAGATGGCCCTGATGATCCGCCGATGCAGTGGCATCGTATGCCTCTGTCTGACCGAAGAGCGGGTCCGGCAACTCGACCTGCCCCCGATGTCCACCGTCAATACGAGCCGCTACGGTACGGCATTCACCGTGTCGATAGAGGCGGCGGAAGGCATCACGACAGGCGTTTCGGCCGCCGACCGCATCCGCACGATCCGAACGGCCGTTGCACCCGACGCCCGTCCCGAATCGCTCGCCCGCCCCGGCCACGTCTTCCCTCTGGCGGCCCGCAGCGGCGGCGTACTCGAACGCGGAGGGCACACCGAAGGAAGTGTCGATCTGACAAAACTCGCGGGACTGCCACCCTGCGCCGTCCTGTGCGAACTCACCAACGAAGACGGCACCATGGCTCGGCTGCCCGAAGTGGTAGCTTTCGCCTGCGAACACGACTTTCCGATCGTTTCGATCGACGACATCCGCCGCTACCGGACGGAACGGGAAGCCGCACGCACCGACCTATAAATAATACGACGCCCAAAATCTCCTGTCAATGCCGAATTTCACCGGACCGAAGGAGCCTATGGGATCAGGCTCCGATACGCCTGCACGAACCGGTACGGTCGCGAAGGAATCGACCGCCCCCGCTGCAAACCGACACGGACAGCCCGATCGCCTGAAAACCGGTCGGCACGAACCGGCAAAATCGGTCGTTTCCGCAGGAACCGGCGCGTGCACCGACGAAAAATCCCCGGCCTCGCGGTCGGGGATTTTCTCATCCATGCGATCAAGGATTATTTCTCCTCCTTGGCAGCCGCTTCCATCGCGTCCTTGAGTTCGGCCAGACCGGCGATGTCACCCAGCGTGGTCTTCTCGACCGAAGCGTTGATCTTCTTCATCGAAGACTTGGTAGCCTCGGCGGAAGCCTTCTTCTCGGCAGCCTGCTCGGCCCGCTCGGCACGTTTAGCCTCTTCGAAAAGACGAGTGTGCGAAAGCGTGATGCGCTTGGTAGCCTTCGAGAATTCGATCACCTTGAACGGCAGTTTCTCGCCGACCGTCGCCGTCGTGCCGTCCTCTTTCACCAGCTGACGCATCGGAGCGAAGCCCTCGACGTTTTCGCCCAGCGATACGACGGCACCCTTGTCGGTCATCTCGGTAATCGTACCTTCGTGTACGCTGTCCACTGCGAACTGACCCTCGAACTCGTTCCAGGGATTCTCCTCAAGCTGTTTGTGGCCCAGCGACAGACGACGGTTCTCCTTATCGACCTCCAGCACTACGACCTCGATCTCGGCGCCTACCGACGTAAATTCACCCGGATGCTTGATCTTCTTGGTCCAGCTCAAGTCGGAAATATGGATCAGGCCGTCGATACCCTCCTCAATCTCGACGAACACGCCGAAATTGGTGAAGTTGCGAACCTTGGCCTTGCATTTCGTACCTACGGGATAGCGGGTTTCGATATCGGCCCAGGGATCGGGAGTAAGCTGCTTGATGCCCAGCGACATTTTGCGCTCGTTACGGTCGAGGGTCAGGATGACTGCCTCTACCTCGTCGCCCACCTTCATGAAATCCTGTGCCGAACGCAGGTGCTGGCTCCAGGACATCTCCGATACGTGGATCAGACCCTCGACACCCGGTGCGATCTCGACGAACGCGCCGTAGTCGGCCATCACGACAACCTTGCCCTTCACGTGGTCGCCCACCTTCAGGTTGGGATCCAGCGCCTCCCAAGGGTGCGGAGCGAGCTGCTTCAGACCCAGTGCGATACGCTTCTTGGCATCGTCGAAGTCGAGGATAACCACGCGGATCTTCTCGTCGAGCGAAACGATCTCTTCGGGGTGATTGACGCGGCCCCACGACAGGTCGGTGATGTGGATCAGACCGTCCACGCCGCCCAGATCGACGAACACGCCGTACGAAGTGATGTTCTTGACCGTACCCTCGAGGATCTGGCCCTTCTCGAGCTTCGACATGATTACCTGCTTCTGCGCCTCGAGCTCGGCCTCGATCAGCGCCTTGTGCGAAACGACGACGTTACGGAACTCCTGGTTGATCTTCACAACCTTGAACTCCATCGTCTTATCTACATATACATCGTAGTCGCGGATCGGCTTCACGTCGATCTGCGAACCCGGCAGGAAGGCCTCGATGCCGAATACATCGACGATCATACCGCCCTTGGTGCGGCACTTGATGTAACCCTTGATGATTTCGTCCTTCTCGAGGGCCTCGTTCACACGATCCCACGACTTGAGCTGACGCGCTTTCTTGTGCGAAAGAGCCAGCTGACCGTTCTTATCCTCGGCAGACTCGACGTAAACCTCGATCTTGTCGCCGACCTTCAGATCCGGGTTGTAACGGAACTCCGAAATGGGGATGATACCCTCGCTCTTGTAGCCGATATTGACGACCACTTCGCGCTTGTTGATACCGATGACCGTACCTTCGGTCACCTCGTTTGCGGCGATGTTCGAAAGAGTCTTGTCATAAGCCTCGCCGATCTGCTCTTTGGGCTGGTCGTAAACGCCCAGGTCGTTTTCAAACGCGTTCCAGTCAAAGTTCTCGTTTGCAACTTTTTTTGCTTCTTCCATGTGGAAATTAAATGCGATGCAATCGCTCGTTAAATGGTTAATAATAAAACACTCCCCTCGCGCATCGTGCGCATACGGGGAGTGCAAAGATAGGAAGAAATCGGCAATCTGCAAACTTTCGACCTTTTTTACGCAGAAAATCAATGCGTATGGACGGGCAGCGGAGCCGAAGGTACGGCCGGGCCGCGATAGGAGCGGATCACCAGCCCCACGCCGAAGAAGATAACCAACGCGCAGAGCGCCGTATCCAGATGCAGGCGGTCGAGGCCCATCGCCACCGACAGGACGACGGCCAGAACGGGTTGCAGGTAGGTATAGATGCTCGAAACGGTCGGCTGTACGTATTTGAGCGAATAGTTCAGCAACAGGTTCGGGACATACGTCGGCACGAAGACCACGAACAACGTCGCCAGCAGGATGTCGGTATCCATCGCCGCGAAATCGGTATGCACCAACTCCCGGGCACCGAACGGAAGTACCATCAGCGCCGCCAGACAATAGACCCAGCGCAACATGGTGACGACATCGTACCTGGCGATCAACTTTTTGAACCAGACCATGTAGCAGGAAGTAGCCAGGGCGCAGCCCGCGATCATCAGGTTGCCGACTAGTCCGGAGTGCGTATGTCCGCCGCTGGCTCCCAGCAGGACGACACCCACCGCACCTGCCATGCCCAACACCAGACCGGCGATCTTGAGGCGCGTGAATTTATCGATACCGAGCACCACGGAAATAAGCAGTACCAGCAGCGGCGTGATCGTGTCGATGATCGATCCGTCGATGGGCGACGTGCGGGACAAACCGTACATGAGCAGCACCTTGCGGATTACGCCGATCAGCAGGGCCGCACCGATCATCGTCTTGATGTCCTTGCGGGCGATCGGCTTCGCCTTGCTCCAAAGCAAAGGAACGAGCGAGAAAAGTGCCGCCGCGCAAAGCGAAGCGGTAACCAGCGCGATCGGGGCCACGTACTTCGACAGCACGAGGTTGTAAAAGGGATAGTCGCATGCCCAGATGATGTTGCACAACAGCAACGCCAAATGGGACTTCACCAAAAGATTCAACGGAGTCGCTTGCACCATACGCTAAAGAAGCTGCCGCCTGCGGATCCGGCAACCTGCCGAACCGTCGCGGTTTCCCTGCATTCCGGGCAAATACCGTGCAAGACACAACCGACAAGCCGGACACTTGCGCCGAAACGCCTCGGAAAATCCGACCGTTTCGGCCGACCCTCAGCTCCCCGCCGCCAACAAAACGCCGGAGCCCGACCGCCCCGGCGCATAATACCCGACTCACCGATCCCCGTCCTTCGATGAAAGGACCGGATCAATCGTCGTCACGATCGTCGTGGTTCTCCCGGTCATCGTGCAGACCTGCGACCGACTGCCGGAGCGTATTGTCGGGTGCGAGGGGTTTGCCGCCGTTGGCGACGTATTCCATCAATACGTCGGGCACGAGCCACTGCGTAGTCTCGCCGTTCGTATATTCGAGTCCCTGGTAATTCTTGAAAACATAGTCGCCCATCGCCACCTTGTATTTACGGCCGGACACCAACCCGGGAAAGATCACCTCTACCGCATCGTACCCGTCGGTACGGATCACGTACGGTGCGGTCGAGAAGAGGTCGATCCGATGCGACTCGCCCTTATTGACCGTGTCGTTGTATTTGGTCAGCACCATTTTGCTCATCTGTTCGGGCGTCATCTCCATCACGCTGACAGAAGAAATGAAAGGATCCAGGTCATATATGTCGCTCCGTGTCAGGTCGCCTTTCGAAAGGCTGTCGCGGCGAATCCCCCCGTAGTGGTAGAAAGCCACGTCGCTGCCCGACTTGCGTTTGAGCGCCTGGAGGAAGATGTTGGCCACCCCCACCTTGTCGGCCGTAGCGGTCAGCTCTCCGGCCTTCTCCTTCAGCACCGGATTGTTGCGGTAGGTCTCGACCATCTCCTGATAAACCGGGTCGGGCGCGTAGTCGGCCAGCGGAACCAGCCGGAACGACAGGGACCGGATCTCCTTGCCTCGCAGTCGCACCTCGGTAACCCCCACCATGTTCAGGTTGCGGCCCGTCTGCGTGATGAGCACGCCGTCCTCCACCTCGTTGATCCGCTCGTGGCTGTGCCCGCCGATAATCAGGTCGTATTCCGAGGCTTCGTCGGCCAGTTCCCGGTCGTATTTCGAACCGATGTGTGTCAGCGCCACCAACACCTGACAACTGTCGCGCAGGTATTCGTACTCCTCGAGCGTCCGCACGGCATCCGTAAAACGCAATCCTTCGAAGATGGCGTCGTGGCCGTCCGGATGGTTGTTGTACCCGTAATTGGTCACCGCAGCGACGAAAGCGAACTTCTCCCCTTCACGATCGAGAATGACATAGGGTTTCAACTGCGGAATCGGCGAGTTCTCGCTGACCATGTTGGCGCAGATCACCGGGAAACGGCAATAGTCGATCGCTTCGGCCAGCGTCTGCTGCCCCACGTCGAACTCGTGGTTGCCGAGCGTGGCCACGTCGTACCCCAGCTCGTTCATCAGCTCCAACACGGGACGCCGTCCTTCGGCCTGGTCCACATAGGCGTTGCCTGTCCAGCGGTCGCCGGCATCGACCAGGATCACCGACGCCGTGTCCCGACACTCGGCAACGGCCGTCGCCAACTGCGGAAAATTCTGGATTTGGGCATGTATATCGTTCGTTGATAATATGATAACTACTTTTTCACGAGGTGCGCACGCACACAACGCCGCACACAGCAACAGCGAAATACCCAAGAAGATTTTTTTCATCACAAATAGAGTTTACGTTTGTCAAAGTTAGGAAATAATTGTATTTTTACGCGATTTATGAACAAAAATATGTCAGACACCCTTCCGGTCATCTGCGAAAACGCAGGACGGACGATCGAGGTCGCGATGGGCACGACCCTGCTCGAAGTCGAACGGCAGCTCCGGCTCGACGGGCCGCATCCGTTCCTGGCCGCCTATGTCAATAACCGCATCAAGGAACTCAACTACAGAATATACAAACCGGTAACGGTCCGGTTCATCGACATCACCTCCTTCGAAGGAATCCGGGTATATCAGCGCACGATCTCGTTCATCCTGCAAAAGGCGGTCCGGGAGCTGTTCCCCGACCGCACGCTCTACATCCGGCACTCGCTGGGGGCAAGCGGTTTCTACTGCGAAATATCGGGCTTCGGACCGATTCCCGCCGAACACCTCGACGCGATCAAGGCCCGCATGCGAGGGATCATCGACCGCAACCTGCCGATCCAGGGGGTGAAGATGCTCACCGACACGGCCCGCAAAATCTACGAAGGGTTCGGAATGGCCGATAAAATCGCCCTGCTCGACTCCCGGCCGAGGTTATACAGCAAAATTTATACGATCGACTCCCTGCCGGGTTATTTCTACGGAGCCCTGACCCCTTCGACGGGTTACACTCCGCAGTTCGACCTGCACCCCTATTACAACGGCTTCTTCATCGCCCTGCCGCTGCGGACCGATCCGACGCGGCTGCAACAGAGCGTCCACCAGGAGAAGATGTTCGACGTCTTCCACCAATACCAGTCGTGGGTGGAGATCATGGGCGTTCCGACCGTCGGACAGCTCAACTCGAAAGTCCTCGCGGGCGACGCCAGCGAGCTGATCAAGATCGCAGAGGCGTTCCATGAAAACAAGCTAGCCCAGGTGGCCGGCTGCGTCGCGGAGGCCAACCGCGAACGGGGCGTGCGGCTGGTGTTGATTTCAGGCCCTTCGTCCAGCGGCAAGACCACCTTCGCCAAGCGGCTGGGCGTACAGCTTCGGGTCCTGGGACTCAACCCGGTACTGATCTCGCTGGACGACTATTTCGTGGACCGCGAAAAGACGCCACGCGACGAAAAAGGAGAGTACGACTACGAGGCACTCGAAGCGATCGACCTCGAACAGTTCAACGACCATCTGAAACGCCTCGAACGGGGCGAGAGCGTCGATATTCCGCGTTACGACTTCATTTCCGGCACCCGCCAGTGGCACGACAACCCCTTGCAGCTCGACGAGCGGTCGGTACTGATCGTCGAAGGCATCCACGGACTGAACCCGGCCCTGACGCCCGGCGTTCCCGAATCCCGGAAATTCAAGATCTACGTTTCCTGCTTCACCTCGGTGGCCCTCGACAACGTGTCGCGCATCGCCACCTCCGACAACCGGCTGCTGCGCCGCCTGACGCGCGACTACCGCACGCGGGGCAACGACGCCCTTTCGACGCTCGCCCGCTGGGAAAGCGTCCGCCGGGGCGAGGAGAAGCACATCTTCCCCTACCAGGAGAATGCCGACGTGATGTTCAATTCGTCGCTCTTCTACGAAATTTCGGTCCTGCGCCGCTTTGCCGAACCGATCCTGCGGGAAGTACCCGATACGGTCCCCGAATACGGCGAGGCCAAACGCATGCTCAAGTTCCTCGACAACTTCATCCCGATCTCTCCCGAAGAGATCCCGCCCACGTCGCTCCTGCGGGAGTTCATCGGAGGCAGCAGTTTCAAATATTGATCCCGAACGAATAAATTCGAATTACAAATCATAAAAAAATCATTCTCAAAATCCTATGTTTGATAAATTTTCCGACCGCCACATCGGCGTCACCAATCCCGAGGATTTGAAAGCGATGCTCGCCGTGATCGGCGTCAAATCCGTCGATGAGCTCATCGCACAGGTCATCCCTCAGTCTATCCGCCTGAAACAGCCGCTCGCCCTGCCCCAGGGCATGAGCGAATACGAATTCGCGAATCACATCCAGGCCCTCGCAGCCAAGAACCGCACCCTGCGTTCGTTCATCGGCATGGGTTACTACCCCTGCGCCGTACCGGCCGTCGTGACGCGCAACGTCTTCGAGAACCCCGCCTGGTACACTTCGTACACCCCCTATCAGGCCGAGATTTCGCAGGGACGCCTCGAGGCGCTGCTGAATTTCCAGACCGCCGTCATTTCGCTGACAGGCATGGAGATCGGCAACTGTTCGCTGTTGGACGAAGGCACCGCAGCCGCCGAAGCGATGCTGATGATGTTCTCGCTCCGCTCGCGCGAAGCGGTCAAGGAGGGACGCAACCAGCTTTTCGTCGATCGTAACATCTTCCCCCAGACGCTCGACGTACTGATCACCCGCAGCGAGCCATTCGGCATCGAACTGGTGATCGACGACTACAATACATATGAATTCACCGGCAAGGAGTTCGGCGCCATCGTACAGTACCCCGCCGCCAACGGCGAGGTGCGCGACTACGCCGCCTTCACCGAAGCGGCCCATGCCAAAGGCGCCCTGGTAACGGCTGTTGCCGACCTGCTGTCGCTGGCCCTGCTGAAGGCTCCGGGCGAATGGGGGGCCGACATCGTCGTCGGCACGACGCAGCGTCTGGGTATTCCGATGGGCTTCGGCGGCCCGAGCGCCGGCTACATGACCACGCGCGAAGCGTATAAGCGCAACATGCCGGGCCGCATCATCGGCGTATCGATCGACCGTCTGGGCAACCGTGCGCTCCGCATGGCGCTCCAGACCCGCGAACAGCACATCAAGCGCGAGCGTGCCACCTCGAACATCTGCACCGCTACGGCACTGATGGCTTCGATGGTCGGCTTCTACTGCGTCTATAACGGCGCCGAAGGTCTGCGCCGCTCGGCCAAGACGGCCCACACGGCAGCCGTAACGGTAGCCAAGGCGCTCGAAGCGATGGACTACAAACTGGCAGCCAAGAACTTCTTCGACACGCTCGAAGTAGAGGCGGAAGCCGCCGTCGTACAGTCGCTGGCGCTCGAACGCGGCATCAACTTCTTCTATCCTTCGGAGGATCGGGTTCGTTTCTCGTTCGACGACGTGACCACCCCCGAGGAGGTGAACGAGGTAATCGCCATCTTCGCCGAGGCCAAAGGCAAAAAAGCCAAGGCCGTCAAACTGTCGGAGGAGATTACCATCCCGGCCGCGATCCTGCGCCAGTCGGAGTTCCTGACCGAACGCGTCTTCAACACCTACCGCTGCGAAAGCGACCTGATGCGTTACATCAAACGCCTCGAGCTGCGCGACATCTCGCTGGCAAATTCGATGATCTCGCTCGGCTCCTGCACCATGAAACTCAATGCCGCAGCCCTCATGCAGCCCCTGTCGCTCGCCGGGTTCCAGAACATGCACCCGTTCGCTCCCGCCGACCAGACCGAAGGCTACCGCGAACTGATCGACGGGCTGGCCGCCGACCTGGCGACCATCACCGGCTTCGCCGCCTGCTCGCTGATGCCCAATTCGGGCGCCGCAGGCGAATACACGGGACTGATGGTGATCCGCGCCTACCACCAGAGCCGGGGCCAGGGCTACCGCAACATCGTCCTGATCCCCTCGTCGGCACACGGCACCAACCCCGCTTCGGCGGCGATGGCGATGGGGGCCATCACCAGGATGGCGGTCAGGTCAAACTTTGCCAGGACGAAGTGCTGCAGGCCCACGAAGTTGGCGCCGCCGACCTCGGTGAAGTCCACCTTTCCGGCGATCAGGGCCACGATGTAGCTGCCTACCACACCCAGCAGGATGGGGATGATCTTGACCATGCCCTTGCCCCAGATGTTGGCCACCACGATGATGGCGATGGCCACCAGAGCCAGCCACCAGCAGGTGGAGGCGTTGGCGATGGCGGAGCCGGACAGGTTCAGGCCGATGAGGATGATGATGGGTCCGGTGACGATGGGGGGGAAGAAGCGCATGACCTTCTGGGGCCCCACCAGCTTGAACAGCAGGGCCAGGATCAGATACAGGGCGCCGGCCACCACGATGCCGCCCAGGGCGTAGGGCAGCTTTTCCTCGCCGCTCATGCCGGCGAACTTGCCCACATCCAGGCTGGCCACCGCCTCAAAGCCGCCCAGGAAGGCGAAGGAGGAGCCCAGGAAGGCGGGAACCTTCAGCTTGGTGCACAGATGGAACAGCAGGGTGCCGAGACCGGCAAACAGCAGGGTGGTCTGGATGGACAGGGGCAGACCGTACTTGGTGACCAGGATGGGCACCAGCACGGTGGCGCCGAACATGGCGAACAGGTGCTGCAGGCCCAGCACCAGCATCCGGGGAACACCCAGCTCCCGGGCGTCGTAGATGGCGTCTTGTCCAAGGTTTTTCTTCATGTGACAGTTCCTCTCTTTCTTTTGCGCTGATCTATGTGATGTTTATTGCTGACGGAAGGGTGGATAATGGCCAAAAAAAATGACCGGTAAAAATACCGGTCAGAAGGGAAAAACGGAAATAAAAACAGCGGGAGCGGAGATTTTGTTGCACAAGACGTTGAACTTCATCCCGATCACTCCCCTCAGAATTTTCTTGCCTATTATACGGGACCGGAGGGCAAATTGCAATGCATTCTTTTCCCAAGAAAACGGCGCACAAGCGCCGCCTTACTTGTCTATTCTGCATAATAAAGGCCCCGCAGCAGCCGCCCGGCCATGCGGCGGCCCAGCTGCGGCAGGTCGAACCCGCCCTGATAGATGCGCCACTCGAACAGGGCTCCCCGGTGCAGCACCACCAGCTCCTCCACCACATGATCCGGGTCGTGGGAGGGGTGGATGCTGCCCTCCTGCTGGCACAGCGTCACCAGCTCCAGCAGCACCCGGAAGTATACCCGCCCGGCGTTTTTCTGCAGCACCCGCTGCTCCGGATACCGCAGCCCGTGGATAAACGCCTTATACAGCACCGGGTCCGACACGCTGATCTCCAGGGACCGGCCCACAAAGTCCAGCAGCTTTTCCCGGGCGGGCCGGGCGGTGTCCGCCAGATATGCCTCCTCCAGCTCGCTGTATGCATCGTCCACATGGCTGGTCACCTGAATGGCCAGCTCGTCCTTGCTTTTGAAATAGTGATAGATGTTGCCCACGGAGCATCCGGCGGTCTGGGCGATCTCCTCCACGGAGACGTTTTCAAAGCCCTCCCGGTCAAACAGGTCCAGGGCGGCGCTCTGGATGCGGCTGCGCATCTCCAGGGCCTGGCGTTTTCTTGCGGTCATTCTCTCGGACATAGTCGTTCCTCTTGCAAATCCTGTGATACATCTATATTATCGCTTTGAACAGGCAAAGTCAAGCCCCCGGGGCCACCGGGCGGTAAGCGCGGCGGCCCCGGGAAAAGGAGCTTTGCCTTTGCTTGGCGGACTATTCCATCTCCGCCAGGGCGGCGTTATACAGGTCGTTGCGGGGCAAACCGGTGTCCTCCGCCACCCGGCGAACGGCGTCCTTCATCCGGACCCCCTCCTGCCGCAGGCGCAGCACCTGCCGCACCCCCTGATCCAGAGTCACTGCCGGGGCGGCGGCTTTTTCGGCCCCGGCCACCACCAGGACGTACTCCCCTCTTGGCTCCTTCTCCTGATACAGGGCCACCGCCTGGGCCAGGGTGGTGCGCACCGTCTCCTCGTGGAGCTTGGTCAGCTCCCGGCAC
>ENA-OPCL01002142-OPCL01002142.1-human-gut-metagenome-genome-assembly--contig:-NODE-2142-length-13461-cov-1.971580_pt1 | contig 13461 bp, 11 predicted proteins | sample MGYA00241251_ERZ501482 | MGnify/ENA primary metagenome ERZ501482 (study PRJEB25962, sample SAMEA2042581) | human gut metagenome | biome: human gut; feature: human-associated habitat; material: faeces... | reverse complement strand
ATATCGACGAGTTCGACCAGGTCAGCGAGAAACATCAAGGCTTTCTGAAACATCTGTTGCAAAAGCCGGTCGTGAACCTTCGCAAGCCTTATGCGACGCAGGTGGAGTCCGTCCGCCGTTATGCTTCTTTTATCGCTACCAGCAACCATGTGGATCTGTTGAGCGATCCTTCCGGAAGCCGCCGTTTTATTTGCATCGAGATAAAAGGGCGGATTGACAATACACAACCGATAGAATACGGGCAGCTTTATGCGCAGGCCGTCGCGGCTTTGGACAGAGGAGAACGTTATTGGCTGACTCCCGAAGAGGAGCAGCGGCAGATGTTGGCCAACGAAGAGTTCCAGCAACGTCCGCTGCATGAAGATCTCTTTTTCCGTTTTTTTCGTCCGGCTGAAAACCACGAAGAGGGGACGAAAATGTCGGCCGGCGAAATCTACGAAGTGTTGCAGAAACGAGGAGGCATCAAATTGCCGGCAGGGCAGATCTCGCATTTCGGACGTTTTCTGAAGAAGGTAGAGATGACGACTTTTAATTCGAACAGAGGGCGATTGTATTGGGTGATTGAAAAATAGGCGGCGCCGTGCGTGGTGGTGGTAGCAGCAAGTGTATAAAAACAATAATTGAGAAAGATGAAAAAGATAAAAATACTGTGTGTCAGGTTTCAGAACGAGCTTCGGCCTGACGAAATCGAGTTGTTTCGCGGGGCTGTGTTGAGCAAGTTGCAAGAAGCGTCATCGGTATTGTTTCACAACCATGTGGGAGACCGTTTCCGATATTCCTATCCGCTGATCCAATACAAACGTTTGGGGCGCCAGGCCGCTATTGTCTGTCTAGAAGAGGGGACGGAGGCGATCGGCGAGTTGTTTTCTGCCGGTGATTTTTGTTTCAGGATCGGCCAACGGACGGTCGAGATGAAGATCAGTTCGATAAAAGCCCGGCAAGTGATAGTGCAGTTGTGGGACAACTTGTTTACCTATCGGCTGGCCCGCTGGCTGCCGTTCAATGAAGAAAACTATCGTGCCTACCGGGAAATGGATGGCCTTGCCGACCGGTATGCCTTCCTCGAACAAAAATTGACCGGCAACCTCCTTTCCTTTGCAAAAGGAATGGGGATCTATTTCGAAGACAGGATCATCTGTAAAATCCTTGAAACCGAAGACCCCTACTGGATCACCTACAAAGGCGTACGCATGATGGCATTCAACATCCGTTTCAAATCCAACCTCTCCCTTCCCGATGGCATCGGGTTGGGGAAAGGGGTGAGTTTGGGGAATGGACTTTTATGGCCATATTCTTATGAAAAAGATTGACTTTTATTGTTTTATGCTTATATTTGGGAAATAATAATAGTTCTTAGTCTAATAAAACATGGAAAATAGTAGAGAACGCATTTATCTGGCTGCATTACTGCATGATATAGGAAAGTTTTATCAGCGGGCGGATCGTCCCTTTTCGGATCGGTATAATACCCTATCGGACTCTTCAAAGCGAATGGCAGAGTTAATATGTCCTGTAAATGAGTTTGGAAAGTTCGGGTATATGCATGTCGTTTGGACGAACGAATTGTTCGAACGGTTCGGTCGTAAGTTGACGGAGGTTCCGGGAATGAAGCAGAATTTGTTTTATGACGAGGTAGATGATTCGTTGGCCAATTTGGCGTGCAATCACCATGCTCCGCGTACGGAACAGCAAGCTCTGATCTCATTGGCTGATTGGTGGAGTGCAGGTATAGATCGGCGCGAGCCAAAGGAGAAGGAGGATGGTGATGCCACCGAGTCGATCAAATGGGGTAGGGATCGTTATAAGCAAATTCCTTTGTATTCCATATTTAATCATTTGTTTGATGGTGATTACCTGCATGCATTCCCGTTAGAACCTCTTACCTTGGAAAGAAAATTGTCACCTCGTGAAATCAAGCAAAAGGAAGATGGTGTCGGGCAGGAAAACTATGCGGCTTTGTGGAAAAGGTTTACTGAAGAATTCGAATTGTTGCCGACTGATACTTTCAGTGCTTTTGCGGAAAGCCTACTCTATTTGTTGAAGAAATATACTTGGTGTATCCCGTCCAACACGATGGATATGGCTAATGTGAGTTTGTTCGAACATTTGAAGACTACGGCCACGTTTGCTGATTGCTTATGGCTTTACAAACAGGAAAATCCGGGTGATTTTTCTTGGAATCCTTCTCGCTACCGATTGGACTTGAGGTCGGGAGTTTGCCCTGTGCTGTTGGTTGGGGGGGATATTTCCGGTATACAGAAATTCATTTATAACATATCTTCTCAAAAGGCGGCTGTCAGTCTGAAGGGGCGTTCTTTCTATTTGCAATTGTTGATAGATTCTATTATCCAGCGGATCATTAACCGTTTGGAGGTGACAGTCGGTCATGTTGTTTATTCTTCCGGAGGAAAGTTCTTTATGCTTTTGCCTAATACGGAAAAAGTGAAAGGTGTTTTGGAGGAATTGGGAAAGGAGTTTGAACGTTTTTTGTGGGATCAGCATAAGGGCAGTTTGTTGTTCAATTGGGATTCTGTCGCTTTTGCGTATGAAACGGGTTCCGGGGAATTGTATTTCGAGGGAGGCAGACACTCCTTGGGGGCTTTGTGGAAACGTCTGTCGGATAAATTGGCAGAGCGGAAAAACCGTAAATTCAGTTCGGTCTTATTGTCTGATTTTGACGATGTTTTTGTCCCTCAAGCTGTAGATCCTGAAGGTAGAATTTGTGCCGTGACAGGTATAGAGTCGGCGGATTGCGTGGTGATTGGCCCCAAACAAGCAAACCCGGTTTATGTTTTGCCATCGGTCAAGGAGCAGATTGATTTGGGCAATGTGTTGAAGGATGCCGATTACATGCTGACGCATAAATCAATCGGAGGAGCGGACTATCTGGCAAACCGTTCGAAATTTGATATTTCGATAGTCGGTGTGCATAACTACTTTTTTGACCAGAAAGAGTTAGCCGATGATGAGGCGCATTTCCGTAGGATTACTTCTGCTGACGTGAACCGTGTGAAGCGGATCAATAATACAAATTTTTTGGTTGCCCAGTTGAAAGGCCGGCAGGTCAGTTACGGCTTTCAGTTCTATGGAGGAAACGAGCAGGCTAAAGCGGGTGCAAACCTCAAAACTTTCGAAGAGTTGGCCGATGGCTCTTACTTGGGTATCCTAAGGATGGATGTCGACAATTTGGGGCGAATATTCATAGAAGGACTTCCTGAGCGGGATAAGAGTTTTGCCGCCTATTCGACATTGTCTTTTATGTTGGATTATTTCTTCAGTGGCTATCTGAATGTGATTCGCGGACGATATAAAGCGGATGTTAATATCCTGTATGCCGGTGGAGATGATGTGTTTGCCATTGGACGTTGGGATCAGTTGATTTTGTTCGCGCGCGATATCAAGAAAGAATTTACTCTGTTTGTGGGGCGTAAGGATGTGACGATTTCAGGAGGAATAGTTATCGTTGATCGTAAATTCCCGATAGCCAAGGCTGCCGAACTTGCCGGAAATGCGGAAGATGCCGCCAAGAAGTTCCAAGGCGGGAAGAAGAATGCCTTGAACCTTTTCGGTGAGAATATTTCCTGGGAAGATGAGTTTGATTTTGTAGAAGGTTACAAAGAACGGTTTGTCTATTTGTGTCGTAAGGAAGCGATGCCGGCCTCTATTTTACATAAGTTGATGGACTTTTATGGCGAGATGAAGCGTGGCGAGTACAGCTACATGTGGCATACGGCCTATTATCTGACACGATTCTCTAAGGGGAAAAGTGATCAAGTTGTTGCCCTTTGTAACGAACTTGGGTGTATCTTGTGTGATAAAAGAACATACGAACTGATTGCTGTTTCTGCCCGGTGGGCGGAATTGGAATTGAGATTTGATAATATTAAGGACTAAAACATAAATAGTATGGAATATCCGAATGATAAATTGAAAAAGGATTGGATACGGAATGGTGTATCCAAAGAAGTTGTGGAATGGGCCAAATCTTTTGGGCGTTATTTAACTGGGTATATGGGTGAAGATAATGAAGAATGTGAAAGTGAAGGGAAAAAAGATGTAAAAGTAGCTTTGAGTACTTCGCAACTTAGAAAATTCTTTGGTGAATTGAGACGTATTGATTCAGGTTTTGATCAAAAGAAGAATGACATTCTGATGTTGAAACCCATGTTGGCTTATGCTGTCGGCAGGGATGGAAATAGGACAAGAATTAAAGAATTTGAAAAAGAGATATCCACGGGGATAGACGCTATCCGTTTGGGAGATGAGAAGCATGAAAAAGATGACTTCAAGAACTTTCTGAAGATTTTTGAAGCAATTGTGGCGTATCATAAATTTTATGGAGGAAAATAATAAATATAGATATGGAAAGACTGATATCAAAAATAAAAGTAACAGCAGACTTGGAACTGCTTACTGGATTGCACATTGGAGGCAATAGTGATAATGTAGAAATCGGAGGTATTGATTTGCCGGTTATTAAATCTCCTTTGCATCGAGGACAGCCCTATATACCGGGAAGTTCGTTGAAAGGAAAAATGCGTTGCCTGTTAGAGCAAATGAACGGTTCTCCTAAAGTAGGAGGATGTGACAAAGTAAACAATTTGTTTGGTTTTTCATCAGAAAATAAGCCATCCAAGTTGATCGTTCGAGATGCCTATCTGTTAGGTTCGTCTATAGAGAAATTGGAAAATTGCGATAGTTTGGATATGCCTTATACGGAAGGCAAATGGGAGAACACCATCGATCGGGTAAAGGGGACGGCAGAACATCCCCGCCAAATAGAGCGGGTTCCTGCTGGTGTCTTTTTTCATGTTGAGTTTATTATTAATGTGTGGGATGGTGACAACAAGGAGGATTTACTTGGCTTGCTGTACGAAGGTATCAAGGCTTTGGAAAATGACTATTTAGGAGGCAATGGCAGTCGCGGATATGGACAAGTGAGGTTTGGGAATAAGAAAGAAGAAATTGTTTTCTCGAATCCGGGATCAAATTAAAAATTGAGCGTATGGCTTCTTTTACAGTTTACAAATTGCATTTTACATCTCCGTTGCATATTGGGGATAATCGGTTGGATTATAGCATCAGTATGAAAATGATCCAGTCTGATACTTTGTATGCAGCGGTTACGTCTTGTCTGGGTATGTTAGGGGTGACGATACCGGAAGATGGTGATTTAGGATGTACGATAAGTTCTTTATTTCCCTTTTATCAAAAGGATAAGGAAGCGGAAGCTGTTTATTTTTTCCCGAAACCTTTGAAGAATACATTACCTATGGATAATATCCAATATGCAAAAAAAATAAAGAAGGTGGCATGGTTGGATAAAAACTATTTTGAGCAGATGATACAGGGAAAGGATTTATTTGAGAATAAATCTGTTATAGATGATTTGCAGAATGAATTTCTGGCTTGCAGGTCTATCCCGGATCAGTTCGTCGTGTCGGAAGTTTTGCCACGGGTGACGGTTTCGCGGACAGGGAAAGAAGATGCTGTCCCTTTTTATATGGATCGTGTTTATTACAAGGACTATTCTGGACTGTTCTTTTTGGTAGAAGGGGATACTTCTTTATTGGACAAAGGATTGAATTTATTGCAACATCAGGGATTGGGAACAGACCGGAATGTTGGAAATGGTTATTTCTTTTATGAAACAGATACGTTGAAGTTGGATTGTCCTGAAAAATCGGATAACGTGGTTGCTTTGTCTATGTTTATTCCAGATAACAAAGAGGAGTTGGCTCAAATGGTTCAGGGAGAGAATGTCGCTTATGATTTTGTTCGTCGTGGAGGATGGATTACGACTCCGCCTAATTTGACGATGCGTAAGAATGTGATATATGCATTTACACCGGCATCTGTTTTTCATGGTGAAGATGTGACTTCTCCTTTCTGTAAAGGAAAGATGGTCGATTTGAATCCTCGAGTGAAGGGAATGGATACGATAGATCACCCGATATGGCGGAACGGAAAAGCTATTTTTGTACCTATAAGATTTTAGTTTATGGAAGAACTGAATAAGAAATATCCGATAGAGATAGAGATTGTCACACCTGTCAGTATTGGTGGCGGTGCAGACAAAGATTGGATCAATGGCCTTGATTTTGTGGACTCAGGAAAGAAGATTTACAAATTGAATCTTCGTCGTTTGTTTCATCCCGATTCGGGTGTGGATGTAGAACGGCTGCTTCCTTTATTTGAAAAGAAGGACAAACAGGGGGTATTGAGGTTGTTAGGGAATAAGCTGGATGCCGTTTCGGATGCAACGTTTGATATGACTTTTTCTTCTACAAACGATATAAAAGCGTTTATCAAAAATGAACTGTCGGGAAAACCTATTATACCGGGAAGCTCCTTGAAGGGAGCGGTGCGATCTGTTTTGTTTAAAGAATTGAAGGATTCTGATCAGAAAAAGGAAAAATTTGTTTTTGGTGAATCGGATAAAGGAGATGAATTTATGCGTTTTGTCAAGTTTTCGGATATGGAATTTGATCAAACGGGTCTGGTTAATACCAAAATATTCAATTTGAGAAGTGGGGAAAGACCTCATTCTCTTGAAGGAGGATGGAAACATGGTAGAGCAGAAACTTCTTCTACATTTAAACCAGCTGGGTTTAATACGATTTATGAGGTATTAATGCCTGGTCAAAAGGCAAATGGCGTTATTTTATTGTCTGACAGGTCATTTGATTCTTTCTACAGGAACAGCGATGGAAATGTATCTCGTTTTAAGTTGGATGAGAAACGATTATTATTGGATATTTCAAACTTGTTCAAATGTATCAATAGTCATACGAGGTGCTATTTGGACAAGGAAATAGATTTCTTTGAAAAGTATCGTGCGGATAAGGTGGAACTCATTTTGGAAGGTCTGTATGAGATGAAAGCAAGATTAGATTCTTTGCCTTCGTCTTCGTGCATATTGAAAATGGCTGTCGGTTCCGGCTTTCATTCTATAACAGGAGATTGGCAATTTGAGGATTTCTCAATCGATAATGTCGTGTCGCGTGGTAGGAATAGAGGTTATTTGGGGCCTTTACCATCGGCGAAATCTCGGAAGATTGCCATTAAAAAAGATTCTTTTTCATTAATGGGCTTTGTTCGGTTGCGATTGTTGTCGGAAGATGAAATTCAAGAGAGGGAACAGATACAGAGAATCCGTTTTGATAAAATCGAGCAATTAAGAAGACGGGAAAAAGAGAAACAACAGAAGGCATTCGAACTGCAAGAAAAGAAAAATAGGTATAATGTGTTTATTCAAGAGGCAAAAGAATATGAAGAGCGTGGTGACAAGCTGGAGGCTTTATCTAAATACAAAGCAGCTGCAGCGATCTATTCTGATGGCGGTTTGCATGAAATGCCGATACAAGAAATAGAGTTGTTTTTACGACGACAGTTGGAAAAGGAAGAATTAGAAAAGCAAAACGAAAAAATAGAGCATGATAGATTACAAAAGCAACAAGCATTTGTAGATGGAGGCTTGGCTTTTTTAGCTGAAGAAAGAGATGGGAAGTTTGTAGTCAAGGATTTAAAGATGGCTGTCAGTAGGACTGAAAGTTGGCTGAAGAAATCTGGATATCAATATATTCCTATGGATCAAGAGGATATATTGGTACAGACGTTGATCCGCCTTTATAAGACTGAAAAGAAAAGAGATTTGAAAAGATGGGAAAAAGTATCAGAAGGTAATTGGAAGTCGATATCCAAGATTGTTTCTGAGGAAAGAATTCAGGTTGTTTTTAAAAAAGTAATAGGATTAGGACATGGCTAAAATACATATCACATTAGTTGGGGGACAACCGGCTCCAGTTTATCATGGGATTGTTGCGACAAAGCCAGATAAGGTCGTATTTATCTATTCGGACGAAAGTCGTGAAGTGGTTGATGTTTTAAAGAAAGAAATAAATATATCTATCGAAGAGCTTCCGCCTTTGGATCCAACGAATCCGGTTGAAATATTGCGTAGAGCCGAATCGTTAGCTAAAAAGTACGAGAATGATGAAGTCACGTTGAATATTTCCAGTGGCTTGAAATCATGGTCACATTTGTTCGGTATTACTTTTGACAAGTATCCGAATGTAGCTGTAGTTTATATAGATCAAAATAATATTCTTTGGAATTATCGGACCATGCAAGCGAAAACCGATTTTGAGTTTGATATGCATACGTTATTTCGCTTGTATGGAAATTCGTTGGAAAATAATTATAAGAAATATTCTGATTATACGGATAGAGATGATAATGCGGTCAAGAGAATAGAGGAAGTGCGTCACTTTAGTACAGGTTCATTTAATTCATTGGTTGCATTGTTAGATTCTGGGAAACAAAATCAGTTGAAGAGTTCTGTTACGGGACGTTTTGGGGATGAAAAAAATGGAAATTTTGTCGAGTGGGAAAAGAAAGGTTCGGAAGAGATAGTGAGATTGTCTTTATTTTCCAGTAAGAGAGGAAAAAAAGAATGGAAAATAATATCACCGAATGCTATAGGATTGGTTTTTAATTCCGGATGGTTTGAGTATAAAGTTGGAAAGTTATTGTCGACTTGGAGTAAAGCTAAAGAAATTTGTTTGAACTGTCGTTTTCCTTTTAAACAGAATCTTGACAAGAATGAAGTTGACATAATTGTTAATACAGGAACCAAAATTTTGTTTGTGGAATGTAAAACACAAATAACAAGAATTACAGATATTGATAAATTTAGAAGTGTTGTAAAAGCATACGGTGGTACTGGTAGTAAAGGCTTATTTATCACAGAAGCAAAAATGTCAGATATTGCCAGAAAGAAATGTGAAGAAAATGGTATTCTGTCCTTTTCTTTTAAAGACGCGGAACAGTGGAACCTGTCATCGGAAAAAGCTTTACAATTGCTTTTGGATAATGAATTGTTTAATATTAATACGAAATAAGTATGGCACGGAAAGTTTTTATATCTGTTTTGGGGTACAATAATTACGGAAAATGCTTTTATACACGAAAGGCGGATAACTTCAAGTCTGACGAAGTCCGTTATGTTCAAGAAGCCACCTTACGGTATTTGATGTCTATATCCGAATGGACTGCGGTAGATCGTGCTTATATATTGTTGACGGAAGGAGCTGAGCAGAAAAACTGGATAGATAATGGTCATTTCGTGTATGGGACAAATACTCCAATCGAGCAATTCGGACTGGCTTCTGTCATGGAAGATATGCGCTTGCCTTTTCCTGTAATTCCGGTAAAGAATATTCCTGATGGTAATGATGAAAAGGAAATATGGGAGATCTTTGCTCGTGTGTTTTCGTTGATTCAAGAGGGTGATGAGCTGTATTTCGATTTGACACATGGTTTCCGCTATTTACCGATGTTGATACTTGTTCTGGGTAATTATTCGAAATTACTGAAGGGGATAGTTGTGAAAAGTATTACGTATGGAAACTATGAAGCTCGGAATAAAGAAACAAATGAAGCTCCATTGATCGATTTGCAATCTTTATCGGATTTGCAAGATTGGACTTCTGCCTCTGCAAGTTTTCTTCGAAACGCTAATTTGTCGATGTTGAAATCATTATGCAAACAAAATTTAGCTCCTATATTGAGAGAAAGCAAAGGATCTAATCTAAACGCTAAGACATTGAATAATTATATGAATGCTTTGGAAAAGGTCGTTGATGATATGAATACATGTCGAGGGGTAAATATTCTGGAGGGGGAAAACATTAAGGATCTGTTTGAATGTTCTAATCAATTGTCAGCGGTGATCATAGAGCCAATGAAACCGATTATAGATCGATTAAAAGGCTCGTTAGCTAATTTTATACCATCTAAAAATATAAGGAATGGCTATTTTGCCGCGAAATGGTGTTTTGATAACCAATTATACCAACAGTCTCTTACGATATTACAAGAGACAATAGTATCCCATCTTTGTGAGAGTGAGGGGTTCTGCGTTACTGATGAAAATGAGAGAGAGGTTATAAATAAGAGTTTCCATATATATATTCACAATACTCAAGAGAAAAAAGAAAAATGGAAATGTAAAGAAAAACAGATTCCATTGATAGAAAAGGTGTTGAGTAATCCGGAAATAGAGAAATGGGCTTCCACGTTTAACGTAACAACTAATTTGCGGAATGATTATAATCATGCAGGAATGCGACCGAATCCTGCAAAACGGACGAGTTTAATAGGTAATTTGAGAGAGCGGTTGAATATTATTATTTCTGAAATTGAAAATCAAGAGAGATGTTTATAAACCTATCAAACCATCCCTCTATCAATTGGCCTGTTGAACAGCTGGAGGCGGCTTGTCAATATAGTGGCGAAATTGTTGATATACCTTTTCCTGCTGTTTCGTCAGTGGCGGATGAGAGGGATATTGCTTCTTTGGCAGTCACGTATGCAAATAAAATTATTTCTCAGTATGATCCGCTTCGCGATGTGATTCATGTGATGGGAGAAATGTGTTTTTCTTTTGCGTTGGTTCAGTTGTTGCAACAGGCGGGTTTTATTTGTGTAGCATCGACTTCGGACAGAATCGTACGGGAAGAGGAACCGGGACATAAAGAAGTATTTTTTAATTTTATTCGATTTAGGCAGTATGGAATCTAAGAAGTCAAAAAATAGTAAGTTGATATTGACGGACAATCAGCAGCAGGTATTGGATGCATTGATTGAGTTTATTCGTGATAAAGAGTCTAAAATATTTATTTTGTGTGGATATGCCGGGACAGGAAAGACAACCATGATGAAGGTATTCATTGAGGAATTGGAGCGACGCAATCTGCCTTTTTCTTTGTTGGCTTCAACAGGTAGGGCTGCTAAAATATTATCGAATGCAACAAAACATCTTTCTTCTACAGTACATAGTTTAATCTATAAGTTTGATGATTTGAATCAGAATATGGATAGTTTGGTGGCGCAGCGAGAGAAGAATGGCGTGGATAAATCCGGACAATTATTATTGAATTTTTCATTGGCTCCGGTTGGAGAGTATTCTGGTGAATCAAAGTATTATATTATAGACGAATCTTCTATGATCTCTGATGTTATTGATAAAAATGCGACTCAAGCTTATTTCGGAAGTGGACGTTTATTGGCAGATTTGCTGGCTTTTGATCAAAAAGGAAAATTTGTTTTTGTCGGTGATATTTGCCAATTACCTCCAATATTGCAAGAGAATTCACCTGCTTTATCGTCTGAGTATATTCGAGAAACGTATGGGATAGCGGTAGAAAAGATGGAACTGACAGAAATTGTACGACAGGATTGTGGAAATGATTTGATTTTGGCAGCCCAGAAAATGCGTAATCTATATATGCGGCCACCGGTATGCACATGGGGAAAATTTCCGTTGAGAGGGTATCAACATATCCGCTTGTACCCGTCCCAATATAATTTGTTAGGAGCTTATATAGAGAGTGTCAAGAAGGGAGGATATAATACAGCGACTATGCTTGCTCAATCTAATAAAACCTGCATGGAATTGACTAATATAATCAGACCTGCATTAGGTTTTCATTCTTCACGGATAGAGGTTGGTGATCTGCTTCTTGTTACACAGAACAATTATATTTCAGGCTTGATGAATGGGGATATGATTAAGATCAAAGAAATAGGAAAGAAACGAGAAAGAGCAGGTTTGACTTTTGTCTATGTTGAGGTTGAAGAACTGTTTACGGAAAAAGTCTACTCCCAATTGATGATAGAAGATATTGTATATGGTTCAATGATTAATTTAACGCAGACACAGCAAAAGGAACTGTTTATCGATTTCTTTATCCGAATGAAAGAGAAAGGTATTAAGCAGAAAAGTGAGGCGTTTAAAAAAGCTATGTTGACGGATCCTTATCTGAATGCTTTGCGTGCTGTGTATGGGTATGTATTGACTTGCCATAAGGCGCAGGGTGGAGAATGGGAGGAAGTCTATTTGGATATTCCGAGGCGAATCGCCAGAGCACCCAAAGCTACGGCTTATCAGTGGTTATATACAGCGATGACACGTGCACGAGATACATTGCATATAGTAAATGATTTTTTTGTTCAATAGACATTATATAGATTAAATTGCTATATGGCTCATTTTGTGGTTGATTCTAAAGTTGTGTAATCCACATACAATAAGAATTGCCATATTTTCGAATCCGAATTTATGGCATCTAAATCGTTCTTTACAATACGGCATTTTTTCATTCCACCGATGGCATGCTCTACTTTAATCCTGATTCCGGAAATTCTCCTGTTCTCCTGTTTTTCTTCAGCAGTGAGTTCTTTTCCTTTAGGTCTCTTTTTAGGCATGCATACATCAACGCCATCCGGCTTGTGTCCCAGGAAACCTGTATCATTCGATATAAACTCTATTAATGAACGATAGTATTCCTTTTCTGTAAAAAGTATCCATAAAACCGTAATTTGTATCTTTTCTATATGAATGAAGCCCTGTAATTTTGTTCCCGAAAGAAAACGAACAAACATCAAATCAGAAATTTGAAAATATGGAAACAACAAAAACAGTGCTGACTTCCGGAGGGCGTATTACAGTGATTGATGCCTTGCGTGGTTTTTCTCTTATCGGTATTTGCCTGATTCATTCTATGCAACATTTCGGAGCTATGGGGACGATGACGCCTCAGGAAATGTTCCCGTGGGAGGGAACGATGAACGAAATTTTCAGATGGTGTATCAACTATCTTGTTTTCGGGAAGTTTTTCATTATTTTCTCTTGTCTGTTCGGCTTGAGTTTCTTTATCCAGATGGATCGGGCGGCCAAAAAAGGGGTAGATTTCCGTCCTCGCTTCCTGTGGAGATTGGTGTTGTTGTTGGCCATCGGTTATTTGCACGGCTTGTTTGTCCGGGTGGACATCCTGCTGATATATGCGTTGCTGGGCTTCCTTTTGGTGTTGATGTATAAATGGCCGACCAAGCTGCTGGCCGGGATCACGCTGTTCCTCTTTCTTGGAGGTGCCACGCTTGTTCCTGTAGCCTATAAAAGTCTGACAACTCCGGCGACGGAACAGGTAGAGCGTGTGCCCGAAAGAGCGGTCTCCCGTCCGGCTGCTCCCCGCCAGGCACCGACTCTTTCCGAAATGGTCTCGAACAATGCTTGGGACGGGGTAGTCGGGAAAATGAGGTTCCAGTTCTCCAGTGGTCGTATCTATCTGACTTTGGGACTTTTTGTCTTAGGGTTCATCGTAGGGCGTATCCGTCTGGACGAGTTTCGCAGCCGGCTGAACCGCGGAGGGCTGTTGGCTCTTATAGGATTGGGACTATTATATATGATACAGTCTTACCTCGCGCCTGTGTCTTGGCGCGAAGTCTCTTTTAACGCGTGGATGGGATCGACCGTGACCAATCTGATTAACTTACTGACGGCTTATTTATGGGTGGTTGTCGTGATAGAGGCATATCGTTTTCGAAAGGTGCAGCAGGCGATGACACCGTTAGTCAGCTATGGTCGTATGGGGTTGACGAATTATATCGTACAGTCTG
>ENA-OPCL01002140-OPCL01002140.1-human-gut-metagenome-genome-assembly--contig:-NODE-2140-length-13463-cov-2.668109_pt1 | contig 13463 bp, 10 predicted proteins | sample MGYA00241251_ERZ501482 | MGnify/ENA primary metagenome ERZ501482 (study PRJEB25962, sample SAMEA2042581) | human gut metagenome | biome: human gut; feature: human-associated habitat; material: faeces... | reverse complement strand
GGAGTGGGTGCTGAACGCCTTCCGGTCCCTGGGCTATGAGGCCCGGACCACCGTCAAGGGCGGCGTTCTCATCGACCTGGGCGGCAGCGACGAGAATGACGGCCTGCTGCTGGAGGCCCATGCCGACACCCTGGGCGGCATGGTGGCGGAGATCAAGGGAAATGGCCGCCTGCAGCTGACGGCTCTGGGCGGTATGCGTCCGGAAAACGGCGAGGCGGAGAACGTCCGGGTCTACACCCGCGGCGGCCGGGTCATCGAGGGCACCTTCCAGCTGTGCAACGCCTCCGTCCACGTCAACGGCGAATATGCCGACGCCAAGCGCAGCTATGACACCTGCGAGGTGGTGCTGGACGAGGACGTGAAGTCCGCCGATGATACCCGCGCTCTGGGTGTGGAGGTGGGCGACATCGTCTGCTTCGAACCCCGGACCCGGATCACCGGCTCCGGCTATATCAAGAGCCGCTTCCTGGACGACAAGCTGTCCGTGGGCATTCTGCTGGGCCTGGCCAAGTTCATGAAGGACAAGGACCTCACCCCCCGCCGCCGGGTATACGCCCATGTGACGGTGTACGAGGAGGTGGGCCACGGCGGAGCCGCCAGCGTGCCCCAGGGCGTCACCGAGGCCATCAGCGTGGACATGGGCTGCGTAGGCGACGGTCTGCGCTGCACCGAGCGGCAGGTGTCCATCTGCGCCAAGGACTCCGGCGGCCCCTACAGCTATGAGGTAGTGGGCAGGCTCATGGACGCCGCCCGGCGGGAAAAGGCCGACTACGCCGTGGATGTGTACCCCCACTACGGCTCTGATGTGGAGGCCACCCTGTCTGCCGGAAACGACCTGCGCCACGGGCTTATCGGTGCCGGCGTCTACGCCAGCCACGGCTATGAGCGCAGCCATATCGACGGCGTGTGGAACACCCTGAAGGTGCTCAAGGGATATCTTGAAATTTAAAAACTGCCCCTTATGTTAGACAGCCCCTGCGGGAAAATCCCGCAGGGGCTTGTTCGATTTGGGATGCTTTACCGGCCGGCAGACTCCTCAGCGATCTTTCTGGCGACTTCCTCGTCAGTCAGATAGGCGCTGGGGGCGGGGGCCACGCCGCGGCCCCACTCGATCCAGTTGACCACAAAGAAGGAGATGGTGCTCACCAGGCATCCGGCCACCACCGGCATCAGTAACATCCAGGTGCCGCCGCCGCCTACGATCTGCCACACCACAAAGGCGATGGTGCCGCAGATGATGGAGATGATACCGGAGTTCTTGGTGGCCTTGGGCACTGCCAGGCCCAGGCCATATGCGGCGAAGGGACCGGCGCAGCGAATGCCGAAGGCGAATGTGTTCATGGCCACGATAGACACGCCGAACAGAGAGATCAGCATGGCCACAACGGCGGACAGCACGTTGCAGGCCCGGGTATAGAAGATGGTCTGCTTGTCCGTCAGCTGCTTCTTGCCGCCCAGACCGGTGTACAGGTCGTTGATGATCATGGTGGACATGCACAGCAGGTTGGAATCAGCGGAGGACATGGTGGCGCAGATGATGGCGGCGGAGATCAGGCCCGTCACCACACCGGGGGCATAATGACCGGTGACGATCATCATGGCGTTGCTGCCGTTCTCGGCCAGGCCGGGTAGCTGATCCTGCAGAGCGAAGGCAGCCAGGCCCAGCAGCGTGGGGAAGATGGACATGGCGGCCATGAGGATAGCGGAGACAAACGCGGCGTTCTTAGCGGTCTTTTCGTCCTTGGCGGTCTCAAAGCGGGAGACCATCTCGGGACCGGCCAGGAAGGTGCAGAAGTAGTTGAAGATGTAGCCGATGATGGAGGCCCAGCCGATCTGGGTCAGGTTCAGCTTCTCACCGGGCAGAGCCGCAGAGATGGCGCTCCAGCCGCCGGCATGGTTCAGCACGATAGGAGTGGCGATGGCCAGGCCCACCAGGATGATGCCGAACTGCACCAGGTCGGAGATCTGGTCGGCGATCATGCCGCCCATGGTGGTGTACAGAATGATGACGATACCCGCGAAGATCAGGCACACATTCAGGGGAATGGAGGGGATCAGGGCGTTGATGACGCCGCCGGAGGCGGCGATCTGGGAGGAGGTCAGGCAGAACAGCGACAGCACGGACAGGATAGCCGTGAAGTTGCTGGAGAACTTGCCGAACCGGCGGCCCACCACCTCGGGGATGGTCACGGCCATGGTCTTGCGGATCTTGGGAGCGAAGTAGGCCAGGGGGATCATGGCAATGGAAGCCGCCAGAACGTACCACACGGCGCTGAGGCCCCAGTCGCCGAAGGCCTTCTGGGCCAGGCCCGTGGTGCAGCCGCCGCCGATGTTGTTGGCGGACAGGGAGAACGCCACCATGAACAGGCCCATGCGGCGTCCGGCCACCATGTAGTCCTTGGCGTTCTTGATCTGGACCTTGCTGACCACGGCGCCCACGGTCAGCATGCCCACCAGATATGCGACAACGATAATCAGGGGCAGAATTTGAATTTCCATATGCTTTTCTCCTTCTTTTTTTCCGGATTCCTGCCGGGTACTTCACTACTTTACTCGCAAATATTGTACCATGCAACAAAAATTTGATCAATTTGTTAGCTTTCTGTGAATTCAACAAAACATACCGTTTATAATCGTCTATAATGCATAAAAACGCAGAATTGCGCTAAATTATGTCATTATCGACAAACATCCCTGTCATTTGCTGGAATTATACCGGCATGATGCACTCCTCCGCCGGGCGAAAAAATCCCCCGGTTCAATGTGAACCGGGGGACAGGCCTTACTTCTCCTTATAATACAGACGGCAGTGGCAGTACCCCTCAAAGTCGGGGTCTGCGATCTGGTCTTTGAATTCCTTGCACATGCAGCGGTTTTCCTCCGTCCGGGCCAGGCGGCACGGGCAGTACCCGCCGGTGCGCTTTAACCCCTCCCGGATGGCGTCCACCACCTGCCGGTCCTCGTTGAGCCGAACCTTCATGGCGCGCCTCCTTTCTGATTTGTACACTCACTATAACATGTACAGGCCCCGTCCGCAATATACAAATGCAACACTTTGTCCCGGGCTGATTTTCATGTGCCGAAATTTATTGCATTTATACGAAACAATTTTCGTCACAATCTTGGCAATGGAGTGGGAAACGTTCCCGGTTTTCCGCCGTTTCCGAAGATTTCAAAATTTCAGGCCGCCCTATGGTTCCGTGAATTTTTCTGCAATGTTTTCTCATCAATTATGAAAATTTCTCATCGGATAGACAACTTTTCTGAAACAATTGACTTTTGAAATCAATTGTGGCATTCTGTAGCTGTAACCAATATCAGTCCGTCTGCGGCGCACAGCCAAACGCCGTAAGCGGACGGAAGGAGTGGAACTGTTTTGAGCAGACTTGACATCAAAACCCCCAGCAGGGCTCAGACCGTGGTAGAGGGTCTTTACCGCGATGTGGAGCGCCGGATCGCCGCCAGCCCTCCGGGCCTGTGCCCGGTGGAAATGTCTCTGTCGTTTCTGCAGCTGTGCCACGCCCAGACCTGCGGCAAGTGCGTTCCCTGCCGCATCGGCCTGGGCCAACTGGCCAAGCTCATTTCCCAGGTGCTGGACGGCACCGCCAATATGGACACCGTCCGCATCATCGAGAAAACCGCCCGCAGCATCGTGGACACCGCCGACTGCGCCATCGGCCGGGACGCCGCCCGCCTGGTGGTGGATGGCCTGGAGGGTTTCCGGGACGACTATGAGGAGCACGTGCAGCACCACCGGTGCCTGGCAAGCCTCCAGAATCCCGTGCCCTGCGTTGCCCTGTGTCCGGCGGGGGTGGATATCCCGGGCTACATGGCCCTGGTGGGGGCCGGGCGCTACGCCGACGCCGTGCGCCTGATCCGCAAGGACAACCCCATGCCCACCGCCTGCGCCTACATCTGTGAGCATCCCTGCGAGGCCCGCTGCCGCCGGAATATGATCGACGATCCCATCAACATCCGGGGCCTGAAGCGGTACGCCGTGGACCACGCAGGCGTGGTGCCCAATCCCCCCTGCGCCCCGGCCACCGGCAAGACCGTGGCCATCGTGGGCGGCGGCCCCAGCGGCCTCAGCTGCGCCTATTACCTGGCCCTGATGGGCCACAAGGTCACCATTTTCGAGGAGTGCAGCAAGCTGGGCGGCATGCTGCGCTACGGCATCCCCAGCTACCGCTTCCCCCGGGAGAAGCTGGACGCCGAGATCGACTCCATCCTGTCCCTGGGCATCGAGGTCCGCACCAACGTCCGCATTGGCCGTGATATCTGGCTGGAGGAGCTGGAGAAGCAGTTTGACTGCATCTACATCGCCATCGGCGCCCACCAGGACAAGAAAACCGGCATTCCCGGCGAGGACAGCAGGAACGTCTTGTCCGCCGTGGAGATGCTCAAGGCCATCGGCGACGACGTGATGCCCGACTTCACCGGCAAGCAGGTGGTGGTCATCGGCGGCGGCAACGTGGCCATGGACGTCACCCGCAGCTCCATCCGCCTGGGAGCCAGCAAGGTCACCTGTGTGTACCGCCGCCGCCTGGAGGATATGACGGCCCTGCCTGACGAGGTGGCAGGAGCCACCGCCGAGGGGGCGGAGATGATGACCCTGGCAGCTCCCGTCCGCATTGAGGCCGACGAGGACGGCGTGGCCCGGGCTCTGTGGGTCCAGCCCCAGATCATCGGCGATGTGGACAGCTCCGGGCGTCCCAGGCCCAACAAGGCCGCTCTGGACCAGGTGCGCATCCCGGCGGATATCATCGTGGTGGCCATCGGCCAGGGCATCGAGATCCAGGGCTTTGACCAGGCCGGCGTGCCCATCACCCGCGGCGGACGGCTGGTGGCCGCCCTGTCCGGTCAGGTCAACGATATGGACAACATCTTTGCCGGCGGCGACTGCGTCACCGGCCCTGCCACCGCCATCCGGGCCATTGCCGCCGGAAAGGTGGCTGCCGCCAATATCGACGAGCACCTGGGCTTCCACCATGAGATCCGGGTGGATGTGGACATCCCGGCTCCCCGGCTGAACAACCGCCCGCCCCACGGGCGCATCAACACCACCGAGCGCCAGGCCTGTGAGCGCAAGTGCGACTTTGAGGACATCGAGTGCGGCCTCACCGAGGAGGGCGCCGTCACCGAGGCCTCCCGCTGCCTGCGGTGCGATCACTTTGGCTACGGCATTTTCAGAGGAGGTCGAGATATCAAATGGTAACGCTGACCATCGACAACAGAACCGTCACCGTGCCGGAGGGCACCACCATTTTGGAGGCCGCCCGTTCCGTGCGCCTGGATATTCCCACCCTGTGCTACCTGAAGGACATCAACGAGATCGGCGCCTGCCGCATCTGCATGGTGGAGGTGGAGGGGGAGCAGCGCCTGGTGGCCGCCTGCGACACCCAGGTGGCCGAGGGCATCGTGGTCCACACCAACTCCCCCCGGGTCCGTGAGGCCCGCCGGGTGAACCTGCGGCTGCTGCTGGCCCAGCACGACATCCGCTGTCCCAAGTGCACCCGCAGCGGCAACTGCAAGCTCCAGCAGCTCACCAACGACTATAACCTGCTGGGCAACCACTATATCAAGGACCTGCGGCCCATTGAGCCGGATTTCAGCATCCCTGTGGTGCGGTTTGAAAACCGCTGCATCCGCTGTATGCGCTGCATCCAGGTCTGCGACAAGATCCAGGGTATGCACATCTGGGACCTGATGGGCACCGGTACCCGCACCACCATCGGCGTGTCCGGGGCCAGGACGTTGGCAGACTCCGACTGCACCTTCTGCGGCCAGTGCATGACCCACTGTCCCGTGGGCGGTCTGCAGGAGCACGACGACACCGGCCGGGTGTTCGACGCCCTGGCCAACCCCAAGAAGATCACCGTGGTCCAGATGGCCCCGGCGGTCCGGGCCGCCTGGGCGGAATACTACCACCTGAAGCCCGAGTACGCCACTGCCCAGCGCATGGTCACCGCCCTGAAGCAGATGGGCTTTGACTATGTATTCGACACCAATTTCACCGCCGACCTGACCATCATGGAGGAGGGCAGCGAGTTTGTGGAGCGCTTCACCCACCGGGATCAGTACACCTGGCCCATGTTCACCTCCTGCTGTCCCGGCTGGGTGCGGTTCGTCAAGACCCAGTTCCCCAAGTATGTCAGCCATCTGTCCACCGCCAAGAGTCCCCAGCAGATGTTCGGTGCCGTGGCCAAGAGTTACTTCGCCAAGAAGCTGGGGGTGGACCCCCACGACATCTTCGTGGTGTCCATCATGCCCTGCACCGCCAAAAAGAGCGAGGCGGCCCTGCCCACCATGCGGGACGCCTGCGGTGACCCGGACGTGGACGTGGTGCTGACCACCCGTGAGATCGTCCGGATGTTCCGGGGCGAGCAGATCAACCCCGCCGTTCTGGATGAGATGCCCTTTGACAGTCCTCTGGGCAGCGGCACCGGCGCGGCGGTGATCTTCGGCGCCACCGGCGGCGTCATGGACGCGGCCCTGCGCAGCGCCTACTACCTTGTCACCGGCCGAAATCCCGACCCCGACGCCTTCCGGGATGTCCGGGGCATGGACGGCTGGAAGGAAGCCAAGTTCGATATCCCCGGAGCCGGACCGGTGTCCGTGGCAGTGGCCAGCGGCCTGCTGAACACCCGCAAGCTCATGACCGCCCTGGAGCGGGGCGAGGTGCGCTATGACTTCGTGGAGATCATGGCCTGTCCCGGCGGCTGCGCCGGCGGCGGCGGTCAGCCCATCCACGACGGCGTGGAGCTGGCGGAAAAGCGCGGCAGCGTCCTGTGGAACATCGACAAGGCCGCCCCCTCCCGGTTCTCCCACGAGAATCCCGAGGTCCACGAGCTGTATCGGGAGTTCATGAAAAAGCCCCTCAGCGACGTATCCCACCATCTGCTTCACACCGACCATCAAGCCTGGAAAATGCCCAGCCAAAAGTAATATTCCGTCAAAAGTGACAGCCGCTTGTCCGCAAGCGGCTGTCATTTTATAATTTTTTTACATATTTTTTATGATTTGTTCTTACATTGTTCACATTTATATATTGTATTTATGGTAATATAATAGCAACATATATCATATGATGGAAAGTATAAAGCATAATGAGCAAGAGGAGGTACCTGCCATGAAATGTCCCTGCTGTGGAAACGAGATGCAGTCCGGCTTCGTCCGGGCTATGGGCCGAGGCGGCGTGTGCTGGGTGACGGAGAACCGTCCCATGGGCGCGGCCGTGGGCTGCCCGGGCTTCCTGCTTCTGGGAAAGGCCCCCCACTCGGAAACGGACCACGTTCCGGCCCAGCGGTGCGCCGCCTGCCGGATGGTAACCATTGCCTACGACCCGGAATAACCGGCTTGCTGCACGGATAGCGGCACGGCTTACGCCGTGCCGCTTTTCTGCAAATTTATGCAAATTCAACGAAGGCTCTTGTATTTTCCGGGAAAATTCGGTAGACTAATAGAAAAAATCAGGAGGTTTTTCATGAAACTGGAAACCAAGCGCAGATTATCCATGCTCCTGCTGGCCGTGGCCGTGATCTTCTGGCTGCTGCGGCAGCTGGCGGTGGTGTATATCCCCGGTGTCTCGGCTCTGGCTCTGGCGGGGGCCATGCTCCTGCTGGCCTCCGGCATGGACCGCAGCCGCTCCAGCCAGAAGGCCGCCGTGACCCTGATCTTCGCCTTCGGCCTGCTGAACATCCTTTTCGCCATCATCGAGCTGTACGGCTATTTCCGCGCATGACCCCGGCTTGTCCCGGTTTGTCCCGGCTTGTCCCGGCTTGTCTCAGCCTGTCCCAGCCTGTCTCAGCCTGCCCCAGTTTGTGACATTTTCATGAATTCACTTGACGGACTCTTTACATAGCCCGGAAAACCCGGTATAATGACTCGGATATGCAGAAAGAGGGTGGACCCTTGCAAGTGAATCAAGTGCGGCTGGGAGCGGTGCTGTCCTATGTGTCCATGGGCCTGAGCACGCTGATCTCGCTGATCTATACGCCCATTATGCTGGGCCGGCTGGGCGAAACGGAATACGGTGTATACGGCGCGGTGGGGCCCATCATCTCCTACCTGCTGCTGCTGAGCATGGGCCTGGGCAGCGCCTATATCCGCTACTATTCCCAGGCCAAGGTGGCCAAGGACCGGCGGGAAATGGCAAAGCTCAACGGCATGTTCCTGGTGACCCTGTCGCTGCTGGGACTGGTGCTGCTGGCCCTGGGCTTCTTTCTGGCCGCCCATCCCCAGATGGTGTTCGGCACCAAGTGGGCCCCGGAGGAGCTGGCCCTGGGCGCCAAGCTCCTGCGGATCATGACCCTAAACGCGGCTCTGTCCTTTCCCTTCAGCGTTTTTGAGTCCCATGTGAACATCCACGAGCGGTATCTGTTCCTGAAGGCTGTCACCATGGCCAAATCCGTGCTTAGTCCGCTGATCTCCATTCCCCTGCTGCTGTTGGGCTTCCGCTCCCCGGCCATTGCCACGCTTTCGCTGGTGCTGACCATCGTGTGCGGCCTGACGTATATGGCCTACTGCTTCGCGGTGCTGAAAATGCCGGTGTCCTTCCGGACCTACGACCTGCCGCTGATGAAGAGCATGATGGGCTTCACGTTCTATATTTTCCTGGCGGTGGTGGTGGACCAGCTGAACTACGGCATCGGCACCCTGATGACCACCTGGATCCACGGCGCGGAGCTGTCCGGCGTGTACTACAGCGCCAACCAGCTGAACGTGTACTATCTGTCCTTTGCCATGGCCATCTCCAATGTGCTGATCCCCCGGGTCCACCGGATGGTGGCGGAGGGCGACTCCAACCGGGAGCTGACCCGGCTGATGACCAAGGCTGGACGCCTGCAGTTCATCATGCTGATGGCGGTGTTCCTGGGCTTCGTGGCGGTGGGCCGTCCCTTTGTGATTTTATGGGCCGGCGGCAAGGAGCAGTTTGCCGTGGACTATCCCGTGGCCCTGCTGCTGTTTGCCAGCACCATCGTCTCTGCCATCCAGTTCGTGGGGCTGGAGATCCTCCGGGCCAAGAATATGCACCGGTTCCGGGCCTGGGTCTATCTGGCCGCCGCCGCCGTCAATGTGGGGCTGATGATCCCCCTGTGCAAATACGGCGGCCTGGTGGGCGTGGCCGGGTCCATCCTGTTTATCACGGTGGTGGGGAACGTCCTTCCCATCAACTGGTATTTCCGCCGCCATGTGGGCCTGGATGTCCGCTGGTTCTGGGTCCGCATCGCCCGGCTGCTGCCGTCCATGCTGGTACCCGCCATCGTGGCGGTGCTTATCGCCGTGCTGGCCCCGGTGTCCGGGTATCTGGATATTCTCATCTGGGGCTGCGTGTTCGTGGCTGTCTACGTCGCCAGCCTGTGGCTGTTTGGCATGAACCGCTACGAGCGGGGCATCGTCACCGGAGTGCTGGACAAATTCCGCCGCAAGCGCCGCAGAAGGGCATAATATCGTTCAAGCAGCCAAAAGGGCTTGCCGTCTGCAAAGTGCAGGCAGCAGGCCCTTTTGATATTCCTGCGGCAGATGGACTGCCGGGCAGGGCAGGGGAGACGGTATGTGCTACAGCTCCTTCTTGATGGCGCGGATGGCTCCCTTTTCCAGGCGGCTCACCTGGGCCTGGGATATGCCGATCTGCGCCGAAACCTCCATCTGGGTCTTTCCCTGGTTGAAGCGCATCATCAGAATGCTGCGCTCCCGGGGCGTCAGGCGGCTGATGGCGTCCTTCAGGGCAATGCGCTGGATCCAGCTCTCGTCGGTGCAGCGGCGGTCGCTGACCTGGTCCATGACGCATACCGTGTCGCCGCCCTCAGAGTATATGGGCTCGTACAGGGACACCGGGTCCACGATGGCGTCCATGGCCAGCACCACCTCCTCCCGGGGGATGGCCAGCTCCTGGGCCAGCTGCTCCACGGTAGGCTCCCGCTGACTCTGGCGCAGCAGACGCTCCCGGGCCTGGAGGACCTTGTACGCCGTGTCCCGCAGGCTTCGGGACACCCGGATGGCGCTGTTGTCCCGGAGATACCGCCGGATCTCCCCCACGATCATGGGAACGCCGTAGGTAGAAAAGCGCACCGGCTGGTTGATATCGAAGTTGTCAACGGCCTTGATGAGGCCGATACAGCCCACCTGGAACAGGTCGTCCATGTTCTCGCCCCGGCTGGCAAATCGCTGAAGCACCGACAGCACCAGCCGCAGGTTGCCCCGGATGAGCTTTTCCCGGGCGGCCATGTCTCCCTCCTTGGTCCGCCGCAGAAGCTCCGCCATTTCGTCGTTTTTCAGAACCTCCAGCTTGGCGGTGTTGATGCCGCAGATCTCCACTTTTCCCTGCATTCCACTACTGCCTCCGTCACTTGGATAAAAACAGTATTCCCGGGGAAAAGTTCCTTATACGGCGCCACAGAATCCCATCAGCTTTCGCTGAACAAGCCATCCAAAAAAATTTTTGGATTTTTTGAAAAAAAGACTTGCATTTTCTGGGAGACCGTGGTATTATAGCAAAGTCGTCAAGAGACACGCGCCGTTAGCTCAGCTGGATAGAGCGTCTGGCTACGGACCAGAAGGCCGGGGGTTCGAATCCCTCACGGCGTGCCAGGAGAAATGTGCTTGATTCTTTGTGAATTGAGCACTTTCTTTTGTTTTTGAGGGGGAAATATCCTGCCGGGCTACAGACCGGCAGTTCGCAAATCGCTGCTCCGCCGCATTGGCATAAAAGGCGGACTGGCGGCAAGTTGTATAAACTTTTGCAAAAGCGGGAGTCCGGCAGACGCCGGGCTCCCGCTTCGCTTGTCGGTCCTTATCGTATTGCTGCATCCTTTACAGGATAAGCATTGCATCACCAAAGCTGAAAAAATGATAGCGCTCCTTCACCGCCTCCTGATATGCCGCCAGGACGTGCTCCCGGCCCGCCAGGGCGGACACCAGCATAATCAGAGTGGACTCCGGCAGATGGAAGTTGGTAATCAGCCCGTCCAGCACCTTGAACCGGTAGCCGGGATAGATGAAGATATCCGTCCATCCAGCGCTGGCCGTCATGGTGCCGTCCTCTGCGGCCCAGCTTTCGATGGTGCGGCAGGAGGTGGTGCCCACGCAGATGACCCGGCCGCCGTTTTTCTTGGTCTCATTGATCAGGTCCGCCGTCTCCTGGGGGATCACGCAGTATTCGCTGTGCATTTCGTGGCCCTCGATCTCGTCCTCCTTCACCGGGCGGAAGGTCCCCAGGCCCACATGGAGTGTAACGTATCCCAGCTTTACACCCATTGCGGATACTTGATCCAGCAGCTCCTGGGTGAAGTGCAGGCCCGCCGTGGGGGCGGCTGCGGAGCCGTTGACCTTGGAGTACACCGTCTGATAGCGCTCCTGGTCCTGAAGCTCCTCCTTGATATAGGGGGGCAGGGGCATTTTCCCCAGACGCTCCAGCACCTCCAGGAAAATTCCCTCATAATCGAAGCGCACCAGGCGGTTGCCGCCGGGCAGTTCCTCCACCACCTCCGCCGTCAGCTCCCCGTCGCCGAAGGACAGCTTCGCCCCGGTGCGCATGCGCTTGCCGGGCCGCACCAGGCACTCCCAGGTCTTGTTTCCCCGGTCGATCAGCAGCAGCACCTCGCAGGCCCCGCCGCCGGGCAGCCGGTGGCCCAGCAGACGGGCCGGAAGCACCCGGGAGTTATTGAGGATCAGGCAGTCGCCGGGCCGGAGATACTCCGGCAGGTCGTAAAAATGCCGGTGCTGCCATGCGCCGGTATTCTTGTCCAGCACCAGCAGCCGGGAGGCGTCCCGCTGGGGGATAGGCGTCTGGGCGATCAGCTCCGGCGGTAATTCATAGTTAAAGTCGCTTGTTTTCATATCCATCGTCCTGTTTTCGGTAAATTGTGCCAGCGGCACTGTCAAGTAAATAGTATAGTATATTTTCACCGTTACGGCAACTGTTTTCCGAAAAAAGAGAGGACGATGCCGGGATGCGGTCAGTCTGCGGACTGCATAGCCTGCACGCCCTGGAAGATCGCGTCGATCTGCTGGGCTTGCGGGTGGCTGGGCGAATACAGGCCGTAGTAGGACAGGGTGAAGGGATAGGACCCGTCCGCCAGCGTCGCGTCTGTGGGCCGCACGCCGTCCACGGAGATCACCGACCCGTTGATTCCCGCCTCACCGAACAGCCAATTATAATGCAGGGGGAACAGCGGCGATCCCACCCGCCCGGTCTCAACAGTGGCCCACACAGGGTTGTCCCATGTCCCCCTCGTGAGGATATCCGGCGCGTCGGCGGTGAAGCCGAACTGCATCGACATCAGCTGCCAGAGGGGGTCCTGGGCATCGCTGGCATAGCCATAGGCGGGAATCAGCGGCTGAGTCTGTGCCTCATCCCAGAAAAGGGGAGCGGTGCCGGCGTATATGCCGCGGAGGGTCTCCGAGGACAGGTTATAGTCCGCATTCTCCTGCCCGATGTTGCCGTGGACAAAGATCACGGCGTCCTTGAGCAGGGGCATGGACTCGTAGCCGCCCAGCAGCTGCAGGGCCTTCTGATCGGGGGCGCACACGGCGGCGTCATAGTTCCCCAGCTTCAGCTCCTGGGCGATATCCCGGGGGTCCACCGAGAAAAGCACGTCATTCAGATCTTTGTCCCCGAACAGGGCCTGCCCCTCCTCCGAATAAAACCAGTGGATGACGGCGGAACGGGCCGGATCGCTGTCCACGGCGATCTTCAGCTCCGGGGCAGGCTGGGGGTCCTCCTGCTGGGGCGGGTCCTGGAGCTGCTGGGCGGGCTTCTGGCCGCAGGAAACTGCGGCAGTCACCATCAGGGCGCAAAGAATCAGGGCGCAGAGCATTTTCGGCAGTCTTTTCATCTGATACCTCCGTTTTATGTCCGGTTGGATGGGATGAGCCATGCAGGCCGTCAAAACGGAAAATATTTCCGCTCGAAAGCATTGCATTTTGTATATTCTGATGACCTGCATCTATCATAGCATACACATTGGCAATCGTCAAGTTATATATATAGAAATTATCTGTATTTCGGTTATTGCATTCTGCATATTCCCCGGGAAATTCCCCGGTTGCAAAAACCCGCGCATTGCGGTACAATATCCGGGAATATACAGCGGCACAGCCGCATGGAGGATCATATGATCGTTATTATCCAAAAAGACACCCAGGAGCCCGCCCTGCGGCAGCTGGCGGTGCGCCTGATGAATCAGGGGGTGCGGATCGGCCGGACCCCGGGCCGGGACGCCGATGTGCTGACCCTGGTGGGAGACACCTGGCGGCTGGACCCGGAGGGCCTGGCGGCCCTGCCCTATGTGCTGGACGTGCGGCGCATCACGCCGCCCTATCGCCTGGCCGGCCGTGCCGCCCACCCGGACAACACCGTGGTGGAGGTGGGCAGCGCTCGGATCGGGGCGGAGTTCTGCCTGATCGCCGGACCCTGCGCCGTGGAATCCCAGGTGCAGATGGCCGGGGTCGCCCGGCGGGTC
>ENA-OPCL01002120-OPCL01002120.1-human-gut-metagenome-genome-assembly--contig:-NODE-2120-length-13541-cov-2.809135_pt1 | contig 13541 bp, 19 predicted proteins | sample MGYA00241251_ERZ501482 | MGnify/ENA primary metagenome ERZ501482 (study PRJEB25962, sample SAMEA2042581) | human gut metagenome | biome: human gut; feature: human-associated habitat; material: faeces... | reverse complement strand
GGCTGACATAACACCCCAACGGTTCCCCAGTTAAATATACTATTCTGTTTTTTCTTCTTCCATCTTCTCCATCATTCCCAAAAAGATACGTTTTCCCTTCTTGGATAACTGACGGTACCGCAGGATGATATCCTGTTCGTCTTCTGAAGCAATGGCACAGCTGTATTCAGAATTACCCACAAGGTAATCCATAGAGGTGTCGAGGGCTTTTGACAGGCTCGCAGTGGCATCTATTCCAGGAACAGTCTTTCCGGCCAGAATGTCACAGCAGGTTTCCTCTGTCAGCGTTGATTTTTTGATCAGGTCCGGAAGGCTCATCTGCAACTGAGCCAAACGGGCTTTTGTTCTTGCTTGCACTGCGGAAACTTCTTTCGGATCCGCAACAGCATATCTTGAAGTAGTCCGGCCAAGAATGTAATCTGCTGGCACACCGAAGCATGCAGCACTGCGATTAACAAATTCTGTTGACGGGAAAGAGTAACCTCTTTCGACATTCGATACTACTTGGCCAGAAAAACCTATTGCTTTTCCAAGTTCGGACTGACGCAGATTAGCCTCAGCCCGCAATTCTTTTATTCGTTCACCAATTGTCATAAGCAACCTCTAAATTAAGCAACAGTAACAATACCTGTATCAGGATCGATATATATCTGAGAAATAACATCGCCACCGAAAAGCAAAGAGGCATCTTTTTCTTCTTCCTCTAAATATTTATGAGTAACGACATACAATTGTCCTGCAACAATAGAAAGACTGTAAGTTTGATCAAGTTCTTTATTGACAATACCATGTATTTCGTCATCGGATTTAAAATAGTCCTTATAGTAGTTCAAGGCATAGCCTACAATGGGAGTAGTAGTTGAAGTTGTTGCAAGCCGCCATCTGCCAGTTTTGTCATTCGGAACACTGGGATAAAAACAAACCTGAAGTTTTTCGCTTAATTCTGCAGATCCATCATTTTCACCGATTTTACGAATAGCTAACATATTCATTGCACCATAAGAGTTATCCGAATTAATATAGTAGCAAGCTTCAACTACATCATCGTTTTTCATAGACGCCAAATAATCAGCGCCGCTAACGCATCCATTTTTTTTCATATCTTCATCATCATAAAAAGTACACCATAATCCATCCAAAACATATTTTTCGTCTCTGGAGTGAAAGTACATATCACAAGTGACATAATCAATAGTCGGCTGGACGTCTACGTTGCGAGCAATTGAAGTAATAATTGCATATTTCCCTGTATAATCTCCTGACTCAATATCTGTGCTCGTGACGGTGGGATATGTCTTTTCCAAGTATTCCCATAGCGCATCTTCATTTGTAAATTTCTGTCCATCTAATTCTAATGAATTTTGCTCCTGTTGCTGAGCTTGAGCGTAAATGAACTGAGCCGGAGATAAAATCAGTGAACAGGCACATAATAGCACAATAACTTTCCTTTTCATGGCCATTCCCCCCTTTTGCTTCGGTACCACTCGAAGCTTATTATTTTGCTTTCTTAAGAGGTTCGGCAGTATCTGTTTCCTGCCGTTTTAAACATTTTATGTACCCCTTCAATTCACCTCGAAATTCCAACTGCGCATCATGCGGAAGTTGGTGAATCAATGCTAACCATTCGGAGTCCTCAGAGAGAATGTTTTGCTTTGAGTTTCTTTCTTTGCCCGTAAGTAAATAGTCGCTAGACACGCCTAAAAATTCACAAATTGGGATTATCATTTTTGCGGGCGGATCAGTCCCTCGGTTCTTCCAGTTGGTCATAGTGCTTGTGTTTATTCCGATAGCCCGACATAAATCAGTGGCTGTCAAAGACTTTTCTTCAAGCAGTGATAAAATACGCTGAGTGATCATACAATTCTCCAAAATCCCAAAATGTGAAAAATATGGTTGACAAATTCACAAATTGGGATTAATATTAAAAATGTAATAAACAAATGTTTAATGCAAAACAAAAAAAGAGAGAGTTACATCGATAAATCGGAGAGCAATGCTTTATTGTTTTCTTCAATCATGGCCGCCACAGCAATGATAAGAGCCTCAGCAGATGCTTCCGACATAACAGTGTTTCCGGCAGGAATACCGTTTCTTAATAATTCAGAAAGAATCCGGCGGTTTTCGTCACCATAACGTTTAAGCCCAATTCTTCTGAGATTATCAATCCAATTATCCATGATAACTCCTTTCTGATTATTTTAATGCAATCGCAAACAAATGTAAACAACAAATGTAATAAACATTTGTTGAAAACGGAGGTGATATTTTGAAGCGAAAACTGTCTCCATGGTGCAAAGAAGTAAAGAAAACCCTAATTGACAGAGATATGTCTGTCACGGAATTATGCGGTGAAGTTGGGATGTGCAGGAACTATGTGACAACCACCATAAATGGAAGAATGTATGCACCTGCACTTGCTGAAAAAATCAGCAAGGCTCTGGATATCGATACAGAGTACACAATTTAATTACCATAACTTGATTATACAGCTTATAGAAGGAGAGAAAAATGTCGAAATTTGCTACGAAAGCAGCGGCTAATATGTTTTGCCAGGCACGATATGAGGCGGCAAAGTCAAATGAGCGTCTGAGCAGCAGAGAAGGCGCTGCGGAAGAAATAGGAATTGATCGTACAAGGCTAGCCAGAATCGAACTTGGGAGCACAATACCATATCAGGAAGAGGTCCTTTTGATGGCTGACTGCTATAAGGCACCAGAATTGAAAGGAAATTATTGCCGGGAGATGTGCCCGCTTGGAAAGAACATGCCGAAGATCGAGAATGCAGGACTGGATAGAATCAGCCTGAGAATGCTTTCTTCTTTAAAGAAGATAAACGAGGCAAAGGAATCACTTCTTGATATTACGGCAGACGGAATTATCTCAGAAGAGGAAAAACCGGAACTAAAAAAAATCATTCAGACATTAGACGAAGTAAATGGGATCACGCAGAATCTGAAAAATTGGATTGAGAGAAATCTGGAATGAGGTGCTTGGTATGAAAAATGCAAACGGTGTAATCAAAAAACTTACATCTGCGGAACGTTCTTACTATACAGCCGCTGAGGTCAGAGAAATGATGGGTGTGAGCAGGGATACGGCATATCGCATGATACGCTCCCTTAGGTCGGACCTGATAGCCGATGGACAGCTTGCCAAGGGGTATCCGTCAGGGAAAATCCCCAAAAAGGCATTTAACAAATTATACATGATTGAATGAAAGGAGTGGATACGATGGCTTTTTATAGAATCTGCCCGGATTGCGGAGCGTATCTGGATCCGGGAGAACAGTGCAGTTGCCACGAAGAATACCTGATCGAAATGGAAAGAAAAGAAAAAGCAACTGCATTTGTTGAAAAGATGGTGAAAGAAGAAAGGAATGGCCAGCTTCGCCTGGCGGTATAGGAGGGAAAGATGTTAACACCAAAAGATCTTGAAAAATATCATCAGGCCGCAGAGCGGATCCTGAATGCAATGGATAACAGCCCGGTGCCGATCAGCTGGCACGAAATGGACAGAATGGCATTGCAGAGCGTTATCGCAAAGGAATTGATTCTCATTGACAAGGAGGCGAGAAGATGAATGTATGCGAAGTGCCGGATGTGTGCAAAAACATGGAATATAAGCTTGTTACAGAAGATTCCAAAACAAGGGTATATCTGTCCCTGGTGCGAGAATTCAATAAGGCAGAGTATGAGAAATACTATCGTGCCAAAAAGAAAGCAAAAATGAAAAAACGAATTATTCTTGCTGCAAAAGTCATGAAATATGTAGTTCCCGTTCTGGTGAGTACAGTGCTTTATAATGCACTGTCCCAGAGACTTTATATCGAAAGAGGAAGCCACGAAATTGGTTCAGAGGCATTTCTGGTTGGAATGATCGGACTTGGCATCTTCTGTTTCCTTAGCTGGTTCGTAGGAGGTGATGAACATTAAAAAGGCCTTGGATAATAAGGGGAAAGCGGAGTGTAGACGGCACCCACGATCCTATCCAAGACCAGTCAGAACTTTAAAAACAGGTTTGAGACCCATTGTTTTTAAGTCAACGTCATTTTATCACAAAAATAGGAGGTTATCAAGTAGATGAAAGAGGTTTTAGGAAGCTTGCCGGAAGTTATAACGGCATACAAAAATTATAACCTGCTGGTGCCGACAGCAACGGATGTGCAACTTAATCCATTCTACAAATTCCATGTAGAAGAGGTTCCGGTTGATCTGGGCGAAAACAGCGGAGACATTTTCAAGGTTGGCTCAGTTAAGACTGGGAAGCAGGATGAGAGAGGAAGGGATATCTGGGAAGATGTGTTTTCCTTATCTAAGCCATTGCTCAACAAAATGGCTATGGCGGCCGGTATCCAGTTCAATCCCAAGGAAACCTATGGCGAACGCATTGACCGCGTTACATACCGTGCACAGGCTCAGGGTGCTATGCGCAAGGCTGACGGAACAGCCAGAACAGAAACTGACCAGAAGGTGATCTGCCTGGAAGATGAAGAAGAGAAGTACCGCATTGAATTCGCGGACAAAGCTGCAAAAGGCATTACTGATGAAAAACAGGCACAGGCAGCTGCGGAAATCTTTTCTGGACAATGGGTGGAATCCAAGAATAAATGGGGGAAGAAATGCCAGGCCTTTGTGGTTGCGAAAGAAGATAGAGACAGATACATTGAACGCTCCGTCATGGTAAACATGGCACTGCTGAAAAAGACCTGGGCTGAAAAGGCTATGACTGGTGCGAAGCTTCGTGTTATAAGAGCTCTGCTTGGCGTAAAAGGTACATACACAAAGGCGGAACTGCTGAAAAATTTCGCTATCCCAACAGTTATCTTTTCACCTAATTTCTCGGATCCACAGGTCAGACAGGCAATGCTGACACAAGGCATGAACTCTGTAAATAATATGTTTGGCACACAACAGATAGCAGTTAAGAGTGTGGATTTCGAATCTGAAAGCACGGTATTTACTCAGGATGATCTGGACAATCCGGCATATGCTTCGGATACAGAAATCGAAAATGACTATCCACCAATGCAGGAGCCGTATGTTGTTCCTGAAGCGGAGCCAGAACCAGAGCCAGATAGATCGGCAGATTTCCAGTGTTCCAGATGTGGTGAGATCATAAATGAAAGAGTTTACGAATATTCAATCAATAAATTCGGAGAGCCACTTTGCATTAAATGTCAGAGAGGAGGCGGACGCAGATGAAAATAATAAAGGTATCAACAGAACTGGAAATGTCCGTACATGAATTTCCAGAAGGAACCATGAGAGAACAGAATAAAGTCTTGTATGGTTTGATCGGGAATGGCTGTGACCTTGTAGAACATGTAATGCCAAAGAGATTATACACAGAACTGAAAATGCCATCCAGCCCTGTTAAAGAACCAGGGAAGTGTGTGAGTATGCTGATCGATGAAGAGGGAAGACTGAAGCCGAACAAAGCAAATCTGATCGGAAGTTATCTTTACGAGTTTGATAAACATGGATGCCCCATTGTTGGAAATATTCTCTTTATCGGAGAAAAGATGGGAGATGATGGCGTTGAATTCTGCGGAATTAGCGAGGAGAACTTTTCACTTTTGGAAACAGAATTAAAGAACATGATCACAGCAATGAAGGCAACAGTAAAGGAGATGAGCAAATGAAAATACTTCATACTGCTGACTGGCATATTGGCCAGTTTAAAGGACCTGTAGTGGACGGAGTAAATCTCCGTTCGCAGGATACAGTAAAATGTTTGGAATATATGGTACAGGTAGCTATAGAAGAGAAACCGGATATCGTTTGTGTATCAGGAGATATCTTTCACCAGGAACAGGTTGGCCCCGTGAGGTATGCACGAGATCGTTGCTCCGTTTATGGATGAGATGGTAAAGAAGCATAAATGTATTGGTGAAGCAAGATGTATCGGTTTGTTCGGTGCACTTGAAGTAGTCAAGAATAAAGAAACCAGAGAACCGATGCAGGAATACGGCGTACCCGGACCGGTAATGCCGTGGATATTTGCAGAATTAAAGAAACGTGGCTTTGCAACCTTCGGACGTGAGAACTTTATTGAAATCTGTCCGCCACTGATCATCACGAAAGAGGAGCTGGAAGAGTATCTCCCGATCCTTGATGAAGTGCTTACAATGGTCGATGAAAAATTTTGTGACTGATAAAGCAGGAGGTAGCCTATGAACTGGGATTATCTACAGCCGGTAAAAATTCATTTCGGCAAAGGCAGAGTAAAAGAAATCAAAGAAATAGCCAGAGAGCTTGGCTGCGAAAGAGGCCTTCTGGTGGCAGGACCGTTTTTCTTTAAAAGCGGTCTTGCCGAAAAGGTCATAAAAGAGTCAGAAGGAATGATCGTTGCTTCTTTTGGAGATGTTTCTCCAAACCCGGACGTTGCAGAGGTAGATGCCTGTGCGGAAGTGATCCGGCAGAAAAATATCGGATTTGTGGTAGCACTGGGTGGAGGCAGTCCCATGGATTGTGCCAAAGCAGCTGCCAGTGTAGCTCTGACGTCGGATTCCATCCGTAAGTATCATGGAACCGGAGTAGCAATGCCGGAGAAACATCTTCCACTGATCGCAGTTCCTACGACTGCAGGAACAGGAAGTGAAGTGACCTGTGTATCAGTTCTTTCGGATCATGCAAATGGAAAAAAAGCGCCGATCGTATCAGAGGGATTTTATCCGGCAGCAGCTATCATTGATCCGGAACTTACTTATACAATGCCACCGCAGGTTACGGCAGGAACAGGAATTGATGTTCTTTCCCATGCGATCGAAGGCTATTGGAGCAAAGGTCATCAGCCGATCTGTGATGTACTTGCGATGCATGCAGCAGAACTGGTATTTAAATATGTTTACAGAGCATACAGGAAGCCCGATGATGAGGAAGCAAGGGAGAAAATGTGCGAAGCATCTTTGATCGCAGGATTGGCGTTTACTTTACCGAAAACCACTTCGTCCCATGCGTGTTCATTTCCATTGACCAATATTTATCACATCCCGCATGGCGAGGCGTGTGGCCTGACCCTAGATTATTTTATAAGAATCAATGCAAAAGGCGAAGGTGGTGAACGTGTAGAGGAATTTGCCAGAAGGATTGGATTCAAAGATGCAGAAGAGATGGCGGATGCAGTTCTTGAATTAAAGAAAAAAATGGGATTGCGGTGTGATCTGAAGGATCTGGAGCTTGCTGATGATCAGATTGCGGAGCTGGTTCGCATCAGCAGACACCCGAACCTTTATAACAATCCGGTGGAGATCACAGATGAGATGCTGGATGAGATGTATCGATATCTTGCCGGAAAGTGAAAGATTTTGATTGAATATTGAAAAAAATAATGATAATATAGAGAGAGACGATGGAGTCCGGATACTTTGGTATCTGGGCTCTTTTTGTATTTATGGATGGGAGATGAAGGATTATGAAACTGATCACAGCAATCGTAAGACCTGAGAAAGTGATGGACGTCATCAAAGCACTGGAGCAGGAAGGATATTTTGCTTTTTCAAAATGGGCAATTTCAGGAAGAGGTAAGGAAAAAGGAATTCAGGTAGGGGATGTCCTTTATCAGGAAATGGCAAAAAACATGCTGTATATTACTGTTGGGGACAAAGAAAAAGATGAGGTTGTAGATATTATCATTAACAGTGCAAAGAGTGGGCAGTATGGACATTATGGTGATGGAAAAATTTTTGTTTCCGATATCAGTGAGGCATATACGATCAGTGAAGAAACCAGAGAAGATGATGATGAATGATATGATTGATGAAGCAGGAGGATATATATGGGTGAAAGAAATAAAAGAACAAAATTAAAAAAATCCATGGGACCTGGTTCGATCTGGGCAGTTGCAGTCGGTTCCATCATTGGATGGGGATGTTTTATACAGGGTGGTCTCTGGACAGAACGTGCAGGTGGACCGCTCCCGCTGTTTCTGGGATTTCTGGCAGGCGGTCTTTTAATGATCGTGGTAGGCTACAGCTATTCTTATATGATCGCAAAATTCCCGGTAGCGGGTGGTGAATTTGCCTATGCATATAAAGGCTTTGGAAGAACTGCTTCGTACATATGCGGATGGATGCTGTCGCTTGGATATCTGTCTATTGTAGCTTTGAATGCAACGGCACTTCCGGTATTGGCATCCTATATTTTTCCTGGAGTCTTTAACAGAGGTTACCTGTATACAATTGCAGGATATGATGTATATATGGGTGAAGTCGGATTATCCCTGTTTTTTATCATACTTTTCGGGATCATGAATTACAAAGGTGCGAAATCTGTAGGAAATCTTCAGCTTGCGATGGTCCTTATCATGTGTGCAGCGGTTGTTGTATCAGTCATTGGTGTGATCGCAACAGGACATTTTGATGCTTCAAACTTGCAGCCGGCATACGGAGCCGAAGGCAAGTCTCTTGGAAGCGGTTTTGTATCTATCCTGGCATTGGCTCCGTTCCTTTATGTAGGATTTGACTGTATTCCACAGGCGGCAGAAGAATATGATTTTCCACCACAGAAGTGCAAAATGCTGATCATTTCAGCATTGATCGTAGGTGCTTTGATCTATGGTGCAATGGCACTGGTGACAGATTGTGTTGTTCCCTGGCAGCAGGTTCTGACTATGACAGATGCGAATGGAACTCTTGTAAAATGGCATACAGGTGCAGTTCTTGATCTTGCAATGGGAAAAGTTGGTGTGTGCTTTGTGGCACTGGCAGTGTGTATGGGGATTTTTACCGGTATGAACGGATTCTTTATGACATCCAGCCGTCTTTTATTTGGTATGGCAAGAGCAAAAATGCTTCCGTCAGCTTTTGAAAAGGTTCATCCGGAGCATAAAACTCCGTCCATATGTGTTGGGTTTACCATGATCATCTGCTGTATCTGCCCATTTTTCGGCAGAGAAGTGATCGGCTGGGTTGTAGATATGTGTTCCGTAGGTACTGCGTTCGGATATTTCTTTACCTGTGCAGGTGCTTATATTCTTCTGAAAAAATATGGCGATGATACAGATACAAATAAAATCCATCCGGCAGTAGCAATGGGCGGCTGCGTGATCTCTGTTGTAATATTGCTGCTCCTGATCGTGCCCGGTTCTCCAGCATTCATGGCTCCACAGTCCTTTGCAGCACTGATCGTGTGGGTGTTGATGGGAGTTACCTTCTATTTTGTTTCAAAGAAAAATTTTGCGAAAGTCACTAAGAGGGAAATGGATTATCTGATTCTTGGAAATGTGCAGGTAGTTCGAGGACTGAGAAAAGGAAAAGATCAGGGAAGAGTTGTACAGGGAAATATTGTGGCTGATCAGAGTAATAAATCTTAAAAGGTAATAAAACGGCTGCAGGCCTATAATACTTTCAGGGTAACAGAAAAACTTCCATTCAAAAAATGGGAGTTTTTCTGTTACCGGAGTATCATATTTGAAAGGTGTGATTTATAAAGTATCTTGACAGAGGTACCGATCCTGTTATACTATTAAAACTGATAAAGGGGAGTAACCTACGTTTGGAAATCTGCGTTTGCAGTGTCGTCAGTACGGTGGAAACATCCGGCGCTGCAGGGAAATGGTGAGACTTTTATTGCATTTTTTGTTGTGCAATAAGGGTTTCTTTTTTTATATCCTTTTATCAAAAAAATCCTTTATTGCATAAAAAAATTACAGTTGGTGAATATTTGCAAAAAAGGAGGCAAAGGTAATGAAAGAAATTTATCAGCAGACAGCAGAAGAAGTTCTCGAGCGTGTGGAAAGCAGGGAATCAGGGCTTACCGATGAACAGGTCAGACGGTCCAGAGAGAAGTGCGGATGGAATGAGCTTGCAGAAGGAAAGAAAAAAAGTATTTTGCAGATCTTCTTTGAACAGTATAAGGATTTTCTGGTGCTAATCCTGATCGCATCGGCAGTGATATCCGGTATGCTTGGAGATGTGGAAAGTGCAGCAGTTATCGTGATCGTTATTACGATCAATGCGATTTTGGGAACTGTGCAGACAGTAAAGGCTGAGCAGTCCCTGCAGAGCTTAAAGAAGCTTTCCGGACCGGAGGCAAAGGTATTACGTGATGGTGTGGTGGTACAGCTCCCGGCAAGAGAACTGGTTGTAGGAGATGTGATCCTTCTTGAAGCAGGTGATATGATCCCGGCCGATGGAAGATTGATTGAAAATGCAAGCCTTAAGGTCGATGAAAGTGCCCTTACCGGAGAAAGTCTTGCGGTTGAAAAGAGTATGGACACTATTTTGGAGGAAGCACCGCTTGGTGATCGGACAAATATGCTGTTTTCCGGAAGCTTTGTCACATATGGGCGTGGCAGAGCGGTTGTAACGAATGTAGGAATGCAGACAGAGGTTGGAAAGATTGCGGGACTTCTGAAATCGACTTCGGAAAAACAGACGCCACTTCAGGCGAATCTGGATGATTTTGGAAAGAAGCTTTCCATTCTGATCCTGATATTTTGCGGAATTCTGTTTGCGATCAGTGTATTCCGCGGTGAGAAGATCAGCAGTGCATTTATGTTTGCAGTAGCACTTGCAGTCGCAGCGATTCCGGAAGCTTTAAGCTCCATCGTGACGATCGTCCTTTCTTTCGGAACACAGAAGATGGCAAAGGAGCACGCGATCATTCGTAAGCTTCAGGCTGTGGAAGGCCTTGGGAGTGTATCTGTTATCTGTTCGGATAAGACAGGAACGCTCACACAGAACAAAATGACAGTAGAAGATTATTATATTGATGGAAAAAGAATCACAGCAGATGCAATTGATGTAACAGATCCGGCGCAGAGATGTCTTTTGGATTACAGCATTTTATGTAATGATTCAACAAATGAAAATGGAGTGGAGATCGGAGATCCGACGGAAACGGCATTGATCAATCTGGGCAGCAGATGCGGAATAGAGGCTGCCGATGTAAGAAATCTTTATCCAAGAGAAGGAGAGCTTCCTTTTGATAGTGACCGTAAGATGATGTCAACACTTCACAGAATTGATGATGAAAACCGGATGATCGTAAAAGGTGCGGTTGACCGGCTTCTGGAGCTGACAGACAGGATCTGGACAAAGGACGGAGTTCGGGAAATCACAGAAGCAGATAAAGAAAAGATCCGGCGCCAGAATCAGGAATTTTCAATGGAAGGGTTACGGGTACTGGCATTTACCTATCGTGAAATTCCGGAGAAGCATGTATTGACGACAGAAGATGAGAACCATCTGGTATTTCTTGGCCTGATCGCTATGATGGATCCGCCGAGGGAAGAATCAAAGGCTGCAGTTGCAGAATGTATAAAAGCGGGGATCCGGCCGGTCATGATCACGGGAGATCATAAGATCACAGCAGCGGCAATTGCAAAGAGAATTGGAATCTTACATGATCTGTCGGAGGCATGCGAGGGTGCTGATATTGAAAATATGAGTGATGAGCAGCTGAGGGAATTTGTTCCGAATATTTCTGTGTATGCAAGAGTGTCACCTGAGCACAAGATCCGTATCGTCCGTGCATGGCAGGAGAAAGGGATGATCGTGGCAATGACCGGAGACGGTGTGAATGATGCTCCGGCATTGAAGCAGGCAGATATTGGTGTTGCAATGGGAGTGACCGGAACCGAGGTCGCAAAGGATGCCGCAGCAATGGTGCTTACAGATGATAATTTTGCAACAATTGTAAAAGCAGTGGAAAACGGACGAAATTTATATCAGAATATCAAGTATGCGATCCAGTTTCTTCTGTCAGGAAACTTTGGTGCGATCCTGGCAGTTCTTTGTGCATCCCTTGCAGGACTTCCGGTTCCTTTTGCACCGGTACATCTGCTGTTTATCAATCTTTTGACAGACAGCCTTCCGGCGATCGCGTTAGGCGTGGAGCCGCACAGCAGTGAGGTGATGAATGAGAAACCAAGATCAGCAGACGAGTCAATACTGACAAAGGATTTTCTTGGTAAAATCGGTCTGGAAGGACTGGTGATCGGTATGATGACGATGATCGGATTTTTGACAGGATATCATCAGAATGGTGCACTGCTTGGCAGTACTTATGCCTTCGGAACACTTTGTCTGGCACGTTTGTTCCATGGATTCAACTGCAAATCGGATCATCCGGTTATCTTTACAAAACGTTTCTTTAATAATAAATGGCTTCAGGGAGCATTTGTACTTGGGGCAGTACTCATTACCGTTGTACTGACGGTTCCAGGATTTCATCTCCTGTTTAAAGTAGAGACGTTGGATCTGATGCAGCTTGGCTGTGTATATCTGTATGCGTTTGCAAGTCTTCCGATCATTCAGCTGCTTAAATGGATACGCATGAAATTAAGAAAAAGAGGAGAATGATAGTGGATATAAGTAAAATATCTGTAAAAAAAATCCGGGAACTTATTGTGTTTACAGCATTTCTTGTGGTTGTCCTGTGGAAATTTGATGTGGTGCTCGATGTGCTGAAAGCAATATGGGGGATCGCATTTCCTTTTGTACTTGGCGGAGCGATCGCATTTGTGACCAACGTGCCAATGAGCTTTTTGGAAAAGAAAATTTTTGGAAGGGTAAAAAAAGAAAATAAGATAGGTGCAAAACTGGCAAGACCGATAAGTCTGTTCCTTACGATCGTATTTGCGGTTGGCGTGATCGTACTGGTGATGTTTGGTGTGATCCCGCAGCTTACGCGGACAATGGGAACTCTGATGATGAGTATCGCTGATTTTATTCCGCAGATGCAAAGCTGGATCCGGGAATTCTCCCATAATAACCAGGAAATCATGAAGCTGGTAGATCAGGTACAGTTTAATCCGGATCAGGCGATCAAGTGGGGGATAAGCCTTCTTGGAAACGGTGCAGGAAATATGATGAATACCACAATGTCAGCAGTGGGTTCCATAGTCAGTGGATTGGCAACCTTTTTTATTGCTTTTTCATTTGCCTGCTATGTCCTTTTTCAGAAGGAGAAGCTGCATGTGCAGATCCGAAAAGTATTTTTTGCCTTTCTCCCAAAGAAAAAGGCAGATGCTTTTCTTAAAGTCTGTTCTCTGACTTATCGGACATTTGCAAATTTTCTTGCAGGTCAGTGTCTGGAAGCTGTGATCCTCGGCTGTATGTTTGTTGTGATACTGAGTATTTTGAGGATGCCATATGCACTTTTGATCGGAGTTTTGATTGCGTTTACCGCATTGATTCCGATTTTCGGGGCCTTCATCGGGTGTGCGGTGGGAAGCTTTTTGATCTTTATGGTAAATCCGAAACAGGCAATTTTATTTATTATAGTATTTCTGGTGCTACAGCAGATCGAGGGAAATCTGATCTATCCTCATGTTGTGGGTGAATCCGTAGGACTTCCGTCGATCTGGGTTCTTGCAGCAGTTACGATCGGCGGAAACCTTATGGGAATTGTAGGTATGCTTGTTTTCATTCCGTTACTTTCCGTGTTCTATACTATTTTTCGGGAATTCGTATATCTGCGCCTGAAAAAAAAGCATATCAAACAGGTGACAAAGACAGAAATAGAGGAATATACGGCAGAGGAAATTGTAAATAGTGACATATCAGAGGGGAAATGATATGATGGACTTGTATTGGG
>ENA-OPCL01002110-OPCL01002110.1-human-gut-metagenome-genome-assembly--contig:-NODE-2110-length-13561-cov-2.754035_pt1 | contig 13561 bp, 18 predicted proteins | sample MGYA00241251_ERZ501482 | MGnify/ENA primary metagenome ERZ501482 (study PRJEB25962, sample SAMEA2042581) | human gut metagenome | biome: human gut; feature: human-associated habitat; material: faeces... | reverse complement strand
TCGAATTTTGTCGAAAGTGCATAAATATACATTTTATGAATAAAAATAAACGGGGCTAATAATAAACCCCGTTTAAAATTTAAAGTTTTACTACTGTGTCTTGTGTTATCATTGCTGTATCAGCCAAAGTATATGCGGCGCTTGATGCACCATTCCACGGCTGAATATACATAATATTTGCTACCTTTTTAATTGACCACACTGTCTGATATCCGGCCGCGACTAAAACAAGACCCGATGCAGGGTAGTCGATTAATTCAGAAAACAAATCTTTAAGTTGCGAAATTGTGACATATTTTCTTGCGACGTCAGATACTACTTGAAATGAAATAGCATATGCTCCGTCTGTTTTCATACAAATATTATGTTGGTACTTTAGACTTGTAGACACATCGAAAGTACCCGCTGTCCAATCGGTACCATCGGTGTATTTCCCCTTTAATTCAAACTTTGCCATGATTACACCTCAACTACTTGTACGGACGCGATGCCTTTTCCCGTAGCACCCGGCGAACCCGCTGCACCTGTCGCGCCTTTAATTGATGTTCTATATCCTGTCGATACGGTATTTCCTTGTATAGAAGTAACTTGACATACTTTTCCGTTTGCGTTCACGAGAAAATCATCTACCTTTATCCCCGAAGGCATTATATTTGATAGAAGAGTTGAAATAGGTGTAGTTCCCGTCGTAGTATCCGTAGTGTAATAAAATCCTACACCGTCGGCTCCGTTGGTTCCTGCCGCGCCTGTTTTACCCGTTGTTTCAACAAAACTCGTTATAGTCGCTGACTTTGTATTAATCATGTCTGCAAGTACTATAAAAGTCCTGTTTTCTGCGGCAGTCGCTTTATATATAACCATAACGGTTTCCCCTGCTACGGGTGTTCGGTTAAAATTCCCCTCAACAAGATTTAAGGTAGCGCCAATTACAGGAGCGCCCGCAACTGCATTTAATACCGTTTTGTATACAAGCGCATCTCTGCCGTTTGTTCCATTGGTGCCGTTCGTACCGTCTGAAACTGTAAACGTACCCGCGGTATAATCCGTACCATCTGTGTATTTACCTTTTATTTCATAAGTTCTTATAGCCATTTATTAAACCTCCACGATTTGTACTGATTGAACACCGCGTCCGTCTTTCCCCGGAACACCGGGCACGCCGCTTACATAGATTTCCCATACGCTTGTATCTGTAGGAGGAACGCCTGTAGTATCGGTTTCCCCTACATGTACATAGCCTTGCCCGTCTTCGGAATATACAACAGCGTCGTTTTTGCTGTATACTGTTGCGCTATCGTATATTCCTTTATAGTTTAACCCTCCGAACAATAACGCCTGTTTCAGCATCAATTCCATGCGGTACAGCAGTTCCGCGACGGTTTTAGGCTCATGTTCCGATGCTGAATAGGTCTTGTCATTTATTGTAGCCATCGAGATATCTCCTATAGAAATTTTGTATCGTAACGGTATTTATGAATATGGGATTGAAACTATCCACGAATTTATAAATAATGTTACGGTTCTGTCCTGAGTACGCGAGCCATTTTTCGAACGGATTCCCCGTTTTGGTCGAGTTAAACGTACGTTCCCCTGAACCTGAACTTGTTCCTGTGCCCTCGGAAGTATTCATATTCCTCGAGGTAAGCCCTGCGTCAGTATCCTTGTTGTACTGGTTCGGTACGTTCGTAAACTTACTGTCCCCGCTCGCGTTCGTCGTTGAAGTAGATGTTGCGCTCGTGTTTTCGGTATAATCTTCGGATTGGTCTTGGAACGTCATTTTCTGCGCGTTCTCTACGTTTTGTTTCATGATATAGAACCCACGGTTCCATATGTTCGTAAAATACTGCTGAAACTCTTCAATGGTTTCGAACGCCATTTCGCGGAACGCATACTCGTTCATGATGAGCGTTTCGATATCTGAGGTACCCCAGTTTTCCCCGAGGTACTCCACGTTGATATCGCCCGAGCACATATCGAATACACCCTGATGCGGTTCACGCGGAGAAGTAATCCCGCCGATAATCAAATCAATCTCTTTCAGCGTCAGCGTCAAATTCGCCATCTTTCTTCTCCTCCTTTTCATTGAACCCGTTCAGGTTTACCTTTATGTTCACGCCGCCCCAATCTTCCGGCCATAGCCGTTTCGCCTGTTCCAAAGCATCGGTACGGTTTTTCAGGCGTTTGGTTATATTCATGTTGTATTGGTCTGCCGAGACTTCGATTTCGGAAGTTATCTGCCGTTCTTTCTTTTCGTTTTGGTTATGCGCTATGCCGAGGAACTCGAACATTTCGTTTTTGTAGTTCTTGATTTCCTCGGATAACTCTTTCCCGAAATATTGCGCGTTGGTGCTCAGCGTTTTGAGATACGGCACCACGCGGGATACGAACGCGTCCTCGTTATCCTCGGTCGCAAGCAGTAACTGTTTGATTTCCAAAGACAATGCGTTGGCGGTCTTGATAGTGTCCTCGTCGCTCGTGTCGATACCGAACAGCATCGGGAGTTTTATCCAGTTTCGGTTGACCTTTTTCGCTACTTCACAGTCGGCTACCATCGCGGCGTACAGTTCTATCGCCTGAAATACCGTGAACGATGTGTTACCCGCCGTAAGCGTAGGAAAGAAGAAGTCTGAAACGATAACGCAGTCCTTATTGACTATCATGTCTTTGAAATACTGCGACCCGCCGAACGCCGCGTAAGGACGCACCACGCCGAACTCACCGTAGCAGTCCAGACCGTATGAGCCGGTAAACGGTAACGCGAGGTATGTCTTTTTCCGTACCATATGCCCGTCAAGATTTGGGAACGAGTAATAATACGGGAATATCGCCACGCGTCCGCACCGCGCAATCATGCTTTCTATACGCTTACTGTCGAACCTTGTACCGCCTACGATTTCCTTTGGTTCAGGTAAGTTCTGCCAATCGAAAATTGATATAGCCGTTTCCTGGAACGAGTTCATGTATAGCCGTTTCACATGATTGCGGAGTTTCGCCCTATCGCTTTTCTCGACCTTTGCGCGCGCCGCCTGTGCGGTCAGTTTAAATATTTGCTCGCGCAGGATTTGGTTATCCTTTTGCGATTTATTATTGGCGGCCTCGAGTTGCATAAGCCTGTCGTTTAATTTTCCCATTTTACACCGCCTTTTCCGGATTTTCTATAGTAAAGTTTTTCATGTTGTTATAATCGTACCACACACGCACACCTTTCGAGAACGTATCTTCTACTTGGCTACGTTCCATCTCATCGAGGAAAACCTCATCGGTGTTCAATACGGTATCGTCCGCGCGGTAGTAATCGAAAATAGTATGCTGTTGGAAACTGTCGGAAATATCAATCATGCTTTCAAATCCGTAAGCCTTATGATATTTCACGATTTCATCATAGAATATATTCTTGAACACAACTACCCGCATATACATTTTATTCACGATAAACGGAACGATAGACGAGCCGAACGAAACTTCTGACGGAGTGTTTTTCAAGTCTTGTATCTGAAACTCTTGCAGTTTCCGTTCTTTCGCTTGGTTGTTGTTCAGCGTGAGATAGTTTGAGGCAGTATTCGCCGCAAAATCAACTGCTTGATTTACGGCTTTTAATCCTGATAACGCGGGCGCGGCGGCGTTTTTATTGAGCAATGCAGATACCTGCCCGCCCGCAAGCGTTGTTGCAATTCCTATCCCTGTACCGGCTAAGCCCGCCATTGTACGGATATTTAAATTCGATTGCTCCGTTTCCTGTTTTACTTTTAACCCCATAATCTGGGAGTTATAGTTTTGGCGATACCAATCGGCGTACGCGCTTGAAAAGTCCATGAACGTGGTATCGTTATTGAAACTGATAAAGTTATTCGGTGTGTATTGTATCCGCTCTTCGTTAAAGTATAAAGTCGTGCGATACGGGGGGATAAAAGATTGTTTATACGTTATTCTCGATACGCCCCCGAACGGAACGATTTGTCGGGTATCGTATTCATATATGTTTCCACCATTAAATATATTCAGTTTTTTGTATTCAGGAACAGAATACATATCAATCGGCAGATTTTCTATAAATGTTTCGAAAGCATCGGGTAACTTTTTTATTACCATAGCATTTCCAATATCTGCCAAAGTCATCTGCCTTAAAAAATTATCGTCTATTCCCGAAATTCTTGCTCCGTAGTAATCATTATATTTTGTTACGGTCACATTTATCTCATTTTTAAGATTGAGATAAATCATTGAAGAAACGATATCGAACCCCGCCGTAGTCTGATTAAGGAATTTTCCTAAATCAAACACGTCTAAAACTCTATCTCCGCTTGCGGCAAAAATTTTAAAATCTTCCCTTACGCTCCCCGTCAGAGGGTCGTATATAAAAGGTAAAACGTAATTCCTTAAAGGATATGTTGTATTTCCCTCTATATATGCGAACCCGTCCCCCTCGTCGCGCTGATATGTAGACGTAAACACAATAAATCCTACTGCAAGCGTCGGAAGTCCGGAACTTTGAAAATATTTCAGCAGGTTATATTCTTCCTCTATTTCGTATATCTGCCCTGCATCTATCGCTTTATACTTTCTTCCTTTCGACGTAAGTTTATTGCTGTTATACGTACACATAGACGGATAGAACCTTGCGAATTTCAACTGCCAGAATATATTGGACACTAAATCTTCGTCGCAGACCATGCGGCAGACCATATCGTTTACGTACTCGAAATCCCGTATGAAATAATACCTCGTCACGCTCGGCTCGGTATCGTCGTTGTTCACGTAATACTTAAACCGGGCATAATTATATTTACGTTGATACTCGAGATAGTTCCCTTCCAATCTGAACGGGTCTGTAGGATTGAACGGTGCTTTTATGATTTCCGTTTGAACTCTTAAACTGTTGAGGGAGAGTTCACGGTTTTCTTGTGAACTCCCCACAAACAGATTTTCTTCGTCAATCGTAGTCATATAAAGTTTGATGTCTACAAACATATTTGACTACTCCTTTTTAATTTATTACGCGCCTGCGGCTACGTTGGAAACGCTGATGATACGGTCGGACTTGAAGTCGTCTGTAATGACCAACGGAACATTTACATACGCGGGGCACATATCGAAACAGTAATCCTGGATTTCGTTGTAGTACGTGGTACGCGCGTTCAGAGGTTTTGAGATAGCGGATTTGAACCCGAGGCCGAACTTCACGGCGTTGAAGTCAACGATACGCCCGATGAGTTTACCGCCCGTAATAGTCGCTTTCGTCATGTTCATGGGGTCGAGGTTGGTATTCGCGGCAAGCGTCGTAGGATTGAGCGCGTCTACCTCGATGATACGGGAACGCTCTTCCTGCATACCGTAGTTATCGCTGTCCTCGGAACGGAACAGGAACGGTTTCAGATACTGCTTGTAGGTGAACTTCTGCGCGAAGTCAAACGCGAACTGCGTATCGATGATAAGCACGAAATCGCCCGTACCTCTCGTGGTGTTGAACTTAACTTTCTTGTACTGCATGTTCGATTCGGGGTATCTCTGCATTGCAAACACTTTATGCATGAACGCATTGAGGGACGCCGCATCGCTGAATTTCTGTACGTTGGCGTAGGTATCGTATTGATACTCTTCGCAGTTCAGAACGTTGTTTTCCATGACATACTCAGCCGCGTTATTCTCGGACTGGAGTACCGCAAGTTTGCCCATGATAAAATCATCGAGCGAATTGTTTTTGAGCGCCATCAACATATCAGCCGCATCATAGTCAATCATACGCTCCATTTTCGCGTTGATTTTATAGATAAACGAAAGCGGGTCTTTGCCGTAATCGAACGTTACGTAAGGGTTCGTAATGGTCTTAGGCGCATATTTCTTCCCGCCGTACAGATTATCCGCACCTTTATCTCGCGCCTGTACAAGGACTTCCTGGAACATACCGTTCAGGCTCCCGCCGTTCATTGCGGCGTAGCCTTTTTCAAGCCCGCGCAAAGGGTTATCAAGTCTTGCAACTTCCACGCGCTGGGTCTGTACGTACGACATCAGTTTGTTGAAGATAGGCTCCAACGTGTTTACGATTACGTTCGCGTCTGCGGTATTGATGGCGGTGATTTCCTCATCGGTCACTCCCGCGGCTTTCAATACCTTTTCATTACTCATCAAATGCGACATTGTTTATACTCTCCTGTTTTTAAAATATTCGGCAACTTGTTTTGCCTCTTCCTCGTCTTTCTTTTTCTGCTCGTCCCCGGGCGTTACTTTCGCCTGTGCGCCGAGCAGTGCGTTCTGCTGTCTGAGCAGTAGTATTTCATCTTCCAACGCTTTTATTTTCGCGTCTTTCTCATCATCTGTTGCGGGGGGCTCAGGCTCTGAAGTGGCGGCAGGCTTGACCCCCTTATCCGCAAGCCGTGTAAGCAGTTCGTTAAATTCTTCGTCCGTCATTATTCATGCTCCACTTGGTCTTTACGCTGTTTCAGTTCCGCGAGCACGCGTTCATACTCCGCAATCTGCGCGTCCAACTGTTTCAATTCACCGTCTTTGCGGTTGAGTTTATCATAGCACGCCGCGCAGACGTCGAAATCGTTGTACTGTTTCGCTTCGGACACTTTTACCTGTGCCCCGCACTTATCGCATAAAAATACTGCCATAGGTTCCAACTCCTTTTCTTCTTTTTTCTGCTTTTCTTTATTTATATTCATCACCTTTTCGGTGTTTTTGCTACGTGCTTCTTTGAACGCTTTCCTCAGTTGCGCTATCAGCAACAGTATCCACGTTGCAAGGCAAGCGGCGTAGGTCGCTATCCTGAACCCGAAATCTAACCATTCACTCATTTCTTACTCCTTTTTGTCGGCAATATATTTACAAAGGTATCGAACACCTTCGCATTCTCGAACTCGATAAGCCCGCTTTCGAATATCTCCACGATAGCCGTTTCAAGGCTTTTCAGTATCAACCTGTTATCGGGGCGGCATAACTTGATATCGAATACGTAAGTCGTGTAATTATTCCGCGTCGGTTCCGTGATATAATACTTGTTCCGCTCCAAAGACTTCCAGAACGTGACGCGCCGTTCTCCGTCCGAGAGATTATACATAGCCTTGCGCTTGTCGGGTTTGCCCGTAATATACCTTACGTCGGTATTCACGTATGCGTTACCCGTAGAGAACATATCCTCTTCTTTTCCCCGTGTAATCATACCGACGATGCTCTCCTCTCGTGCAGCAAGCCACTTCGGGTTCGGCTTGATATGGCACCATACCGCAAGCGGCTTTATCGGATAATTCGGCTTATAAATCGTATAAGATTTTTTGATTCCGTAGGAAATATCGAGCGGCTGTTTGAAATTGAAATTTTCAAGAAATATATCGTACGGCTTTGTAATGTTGCCGCATAGTATAACCATACAATTGCGACGAAATCGAAAAACTGTTTCCAAAAAGTGTAGAAATCCATGGTATCTTTTATCGTCCGACATCTTCGGGGTAAGCGGGATAAACTCATCGAAGAACGCGGTAGTTGTCTTCTCGATGTTATTCTTGACGAACTCTTCCATTTCCTCGATTTGCTCCTCAAGTTCCTGTTCCCGCCTTGACTTTACGGCTCGCTGTCCTACGGGCGATACCGCACCGCGGAACTTCCCGTACGTGGAAAGAGCGACCGCATATCCTACAATGATACCGTCGATTATCACTTTATTGCCCATGGTCGTGTATTGGTGACCTTTGTACTTTTTATCGTCCAATAGATAACTGTCCCAAAACGCGCCCGCGAGCATATTATCCACTTCTTCCTGCGTTTCGCGCACGAGTACGAAGTACTCGCCTTTCTTGAAATACTTATTCAGGATATGCTCATGCACGGGGTAGGTTTTACCCGCTCCGCGCACGCCCGTCAATATTTTTATTCTGAATTGGTTATAGTCAAACACTTTCCGTGCCCGGCTCTCGTAAATGCTGTTTCCCATGGATAGATAGGGGGGCGGGTAGCCCGGTCTTTCGGACACTATGGGACGGCTCGCGCCGATTAAAATTGCGATAAAACCCAAACGGTACTACTTTGTCGCCCCCTCTCCCTGTTTATATTATACTACATTTATGTGAATTTGTCAATAGTGAAAACTAATCTTCATCTGTTTAAATTCCCCCAACCCTGTTTCATCTCTGTACCTCCATATCAAACAGTGATTCACCCTTCGGTAACTCGTCATATAGCCAGCAATTAAAATACTCTGTTCCGTTTTTAAATCCGTATTTGTTGGATAGGTTTTCTCGTTTCCTCAGCTCCATGATATCATCGCAAAGTTTTATAAATCTTGCCTTGTATTTCGGGTATCTCTCAAATTCGAAGAGACGATATAATCGTGCCATCGGACAGCCGACACAACCCACTCTGTCAAACCCTTGCGAGTATAAAGGATTTATTTCTATCCGTTCGCTATGGATATAATTCCACAAGTAATTGTCGTTCCAATATGCCAGAGGATTTACAATAAAGTAATTCTTTGTATAGCAGGTATCTGTCTGCCGTACTTCTTCGCTCTTGTCAAAATGGAATAACTGAATATCCTTATAATTTTCCTTATCCCGCATCTCAATACTGTCACGGTTCAAGGAACGTCTTACACTTTCCGATTTTCTTACACCGAATGAATGCGTTGCAAATTTCAGTTGGGGTATATCCCGCTCTTTCAATTCACGGCAACAAAATCGGGACATCCTAAACGGAAGCATTTTATTTTTCAGGCATAACGACCAAAACGACATCTCAGGGTAATAGATTTCACAAGGAATTCCCTGCGCTTTCCATTCTGCAAACTTCCTACGCACGTAATATACCGTCTCGGGAGCATCCAGCGTTGTATGGTTATGCATGACCATAAATTTAACGCCGGACTTACGGAACAGGTCAACAAGTACATCGCTATCCTTTCCACCGCTGTACCCTACGACATACCCGACAGGGTTCCTTTGCAGCGCTACTTCCTCAAAGGTCTTGATGAGTTCGATAGACTGGTTGTACATCGACTGTTCTGTACCGTCGAATATAGATTGTTGGTAATGGTCTATCATTCCTTCTATCCTTTCAGTTCCGCAAGCCGCGCTTCGGCTTTATCAAGTGGCATATGGTCATTATTCATTTATTTCTTCCTCCCGAATAATCCACCGAACATACCGCCGCCGCCCTCGTAATTCATGCCGTGCGCCGTGCGGTAGTCGTCGCGGAAATCTTTTAACGTATTATTTAAACACCTTATTTCTTGCGCAATATTGATATAACTATAAATCTCCTCATATATATATCTCGTGCACTTTTCTGCTTTTTCATCATCACAACCTGTATAAGATGAAATAATACTTTGAATTTTAAACTCTAAATTAGTCATTTTCTGTCCCTCTCCTCTATCAACTGATAATATTTCAAACTCTGTTCCACGAATACTACGGGCTTGATAAAACCGTAATCCGATTGTTGAAGTAATAATGTTTCGAACCCTCCGTCGATGAATTGCCGGTGGGTAGGCGGCTCCATAATGCGTCTGCCGGACAATCTTATATCTTGCATGATTTCGCCGTCCTCGTTGGCAAATATCGCGCTGTAATTCGATATTTCCTTTACCGCGAACTCAAGATAATATTGACGGAGTTCTACTTTCCCTACGACGTCGGAGTACCTGGAATTAAATCTTAAATCCATTTCGATGGGGGCATCGGATACGAAACCGTCCGTGTTGGCGTATATGATATGCTCCCAGTTCGATTGTAATAACCTGCAAATCTTGACTTTCGCCGAACCGTTCACGTACAGATACAACGGATAAAACGCTTTCTTGTCTTTCGTTTCATACGTTATCGTCGCGTTTACCCTGTTTTTCTTGTCACCGCCTATCATGTACTCGTATACGGGATATTGGTCGTTGGCACCGAACGAGCCTATCAGCGTATTGTTTTTCGCCTTGTTATACTTACGGATAGGCTTGTCAGGCGTATAGATATTGTCCTCGATAAACTTATCGAATATACTTTTCTGCATCTTGTACGAGTACTTAAACTGAATCGCGTATTCCACATCGTAGAACTCTTCAAGGCTTTCAAGCATATCCTTTGTAAGGTACGTATTAAACGGCTGTCTTTGGTTCTCGATGAATTTATCGAACAATCCGAAAAAGTCGTATACGATGGGAATACAGCGGTATACTCGTATCTTGGCAATGTACCAATGCTTTACGGGTACTTCTATCAATCCTCTTGTGCCTTTCCCCTGTGGAAATAACGAGTTATATAATTCAGACGGGAACGACGCGCGGATATCGTAACTGTATACGTCCTTATAATTTCCCGCCTTTTTCAGATACATGAACGCTTTCACGCTTTCTTTCGTTTTCTTCCACGTAATGAACTCTTCCTCCTCAGGTTGCGGAAATATCTTGTCGAATTTGTATCGGTTGATGAATTCGTTCTTGCAACCGGTTACGCACTCCATGAACTCCGCCTTTGCCGTCTGCGTGCACGTGGGCTTGAAATATGTATCCGTAAGCATCAGACGCTTTGCCGTTTCCGCGTCCGTATAGTCCTGCAAGAACTTCTTTTCGTAGGAGGATATCGTTATCTTTTCTTTTTTCGTGCGATATATTTCCATATAATCGCCGTATACGTTCCACGACATGGTTTTGTCCGACGGGTCGCGTTGCTGATGGAATTCGGGATTATTCAGCAAACACCATATCAGCGACGGCTTACAGATAGAAAACGATACGAGGATGATAAACGAATTTTCATGGTCGTATTCGTTAAAACCAAGTAAGTCCTCTATATTTACAGTTATTGCACGTTCACCGTCTGTTTGTGTTGTAAATACGTGCGTTTCCAATCCTCTTTCGGTTACTTTTATATCGGGGATCAATAACTTCATGCCAACTCCCTCTCCTGAATATATGTCTGCGCGATTTTTTTCAATTCCTCAAGGTCGTTTATTCTTCTGATTTGGCTTTCGTCAAGTTCTGTGTTCTTGATTATCCAATCCTGTAGAGGTACAGGGTCGGACGGTTTATGCGAGTAATCGTGAGGAACGTACATAAACGTACCTTTTTTCAGTAATATTTCGGTCTGTTTTACATCGAAATTTGTGCCGTAGTATTTGTTTACCTCGTTATAAAATTCTCGCTTAAAACTCTCCTCGTCGGTCGCAATGCCTTTCAGGTATTTCAACGCTTCCAATATCTGTTGCGGCTCGTAGTGTCCTTTCTTCTCTATGACGTCGCTCAATTTATACGGGATTTCCCGAAGTATCTTCGTATATTCTTTGTCCATGCCGAGAAAATCGGGAAACTTCGCGTTTTTGCTGTATTCCATCGATAATTTTATCGATTGCTGTTGTACCTTTGAAACATTTGCCACTATATCTTTTATTTCAAATACGCTCTTTGCCTGACCTTTTATTCCGACCGTGATGTTGGATTTGTTTCTATGGATATAGTTATATCTTGAAATTGCCATTTCATACGCTCCTTACTTTGTTATCTTCCCCGCCCATTGTTCTGCCATTGCCCTGGCTATTCCGGGAAATGTTTTACTGCGTAATTTTGCCGTTTCCGTTTTATTTTTCCCTACCGCATGATCGTGATAATATGCTCCATACCTCCCGCCTTTCTTATTGCCCGATTTTCTTACATACACTTTTGTCGGCTGCGGAGCAGGCAATATCGCAGGTCTTATCAGTATCGGTAAACCTTTCAACCACAGGCACGTTCGTTTCAAGTTATAATCAATAGAGGTTATGCTTTGCGCAAAATGGTATGGATGGATTGTCTGGTCGGGCTTTCGATAGAGCGTATTCATACACCCCATAGGGTTTTCCACGGCTATCCTCTCGCAATCCGCATTGATAAATTTAAAAAATAATTGAATTGCCTTATCTCGCTTTCTATATCGCTCCACAACCTTTTCCGCTGTATTACACGACAGCTGATAAGATCTGTTACATGCGGCCGTCAAATATGTACACGGCGGATGTGCTATCAACATATCCCAACGAGATAATATATAATGGGCTTTCCCGTCTTCTGTTTTAAATCCGCAATACCCGTTTATATACTTTGTGGCGTCGTCCTTTATATGCCATTCCGGATGCCCTCCGCTGCAAGCCTGTATATCGCAACTGTACGCTTCGTGCCCCAGTTTCCGCATTTCTATCGTTACCGCCTGACTTTCTTCGCATGCCACTAATATCCGCATCCTTCCTCCTAAAACGGGATACTCCCCGCCCGTTCCGAATCATCCGTTTCCCTTTCCAAACACTTGGTAAGGCTCTCCTCCCTGCTTTGACAAGAAGTATAATTTCTAAGGGACTCTCGAGGTTTTTGCGCTTTCTCGTTCCCTTTCTTAGGCTCGATGAGTTCCAAATCACGTACAAGCACGTTCACCGACCTGCCATTGCTACCGTCCTCGCGCGTGAAATCACGGATACGCAGTTCTCCGTTCACCGCTACTTTATCGCCTTTTTCTACGTAAAGTTTAAAGATTTCTGCCGTCTTATCGAAGAGCGTGATATCCACAAACATCGTCTGTTTATTTCCCCCGGCATCCTTTCCGCAATCGATTGCCAAACTATTATTCACCATCTTTTTCTCGGTTTTCGTCTGGACGTATTCGACGTCGCGCACCACTCTTCCAATCAGATAAATTTTGTTCATTGCTACAAAAACTCCTTTAAAAATTATTTATTATACAACGCATCAAACTCCGCGTTATATTCCTCGATTTTAGATTTAAACGGTTCTTTATCACCGTCTTTATCTGCAAGCCCGCTCAAAATAAGTCCGTATAAATATATCATTTTATATTTCCTATGCTCTTTCGTTCTATATTTATTCAGAATCATGCTCCAACCGTCTTTTATTTTTGAATAAAACACGAAATCTTCCATTTTATCGAAAAGCACTACTTCCATGTTTTCGAAATCGTTAAAAAGCCTGAAAACTTCCTCATACGGCAATGTCTTGAAATACAGAACATCTGCTTTTATGCTATCTGTCATCCCGCACTCTCCTACAGCCTCCTACACTTAATACGTTGGCAACGTAATCGATGATTTCCCGTACCTCTTCTTCTTTCGTCTTGGCACTTGCCATTCCGAGCAATTTTAAAATCTCAATCTCTTTCACGTTCGCAATCCGTACCCGATACCCGTTATACTTGGTATATCTATACACCATATTCTTTGCGCTTGGCTCGTTCTCGGAACATACGTGAAATGTATATTTCAACGCGCTTTCCTCTCCCGGTCTGAATGCTTCCACCTTGTAAAATTTCTTCATGTCATGTTCTCCTTGAATTTTATTTGCCCGGTATTGCCCGGTATTGACCGACCGCGCCCGGTTTCGTTTGTTACAAGTTATTTATCAGAAGTTTGATTTGTTGCAGCACATCGTACCGGAATATCCCCGGTTGGTACTTATATTATATCGTACATCATTTGATTTGTCAATATCATTTGAAATATTTTTTTGTGAAATATCGTGAAATTATTTTTTGCTAAATTTTCACATAACTATCACATTTAGAAAGGGGAGTTGTAACCCTCACTGTTACATCCCATCCAT
>ENA-OPCL01002101-OPCL01002101.1-human-gut-metagenome-genome-assembly--contig:-NODE-2101-length-13597-cov-5.888421_pt1 | contig 13597 bp, 16 predicted proteins | sample MGYA00241251_ERZ501482 | MGnify/ENA primary metagenome ERZ501482 (study PRJEB25962, sample SAMEA2042581) | human gut metagenome | biome: human gut; feature: human-associated habitat; material: faeces... | reverse complement strand
ACATTTTGTTTGTATGCCTTGATAGCTGTCAATTCTTAACTTAATGACATTGGCGCAAGGGTACTTTTGATGGACGGTACGTCTGTCGAAAGTGCTTTTGCGTTACTTTTGACAAAAGTAACAAAACCGCCGTATCCGGCGAATATTTCTTTTTATACTATAGCTGGCAAAGATACAAATTTATGTGCCATGTCTGGCACTGGTTTTAGAAAGCGGGGTGAGGAATATGACGATGAAACGAACAATCAGTGGTATGATCGGGACAGGGTCTCTGGCTCATAACAGACGAGATTTTATAGCAGAAAATGTTGATCCAGACAGAGTGCAATTAAATATTTGTTACCGGAATGAGAATCTGAAAGAAGTCTATAAAGAGCTGTTTGATGAAGCTGTAGAACGGTATAATGTCGGGAAAAGAAAAGATCGGCAGATTACAAATTATTATGAAAAGATTCGCCAAGGAAAACAGGAAAAGTTGTTCCATGAAGTGATTTTCCAGATTGGAAACCGAGAAGATATGGCTGTTGGAACAGAAGCAGGAGATCTGGCTGTAAACGTACTGGATGAGTATGTAAAAGATTTCCAGAAACGGAATCCGACACTTCGGGTATTTAGTTGCTATCTGCATCAGGATGAGGCTACTCCACATCTCCATATTGACTTTATTCCTTATGTGACGGACTGGAAAGGAAAAGGAATGGATACCAGAGTTTCACTGAAACAGGCATTAAAAAGTCTTGGATTTCAAGGTGGAAATAAGCATGATACGGAACTGAATCAGTGGATAAATCATGAAAAAGAAGTGCTGGCAGAAATCGCAAAGCAACATGGAATTGAATGGGAGCAGAAAGGTACACATGAAGAGCATCTGGATGTTTACAATTTCAAAAAGAAAGAGCGTAAGAAGGAAGTGCAGGAACTGGAACAGGAAAAAGAAAATCTGACAGTGGAGAATGAAGGATTGACTTCTCAGATTGCGGACGCAAGGGCAGATATTAAGCTTCTGGAAGAAGAAAAAATTCAGTTCCAGAAAGATAAAGAAACAGCGGAAAGACGTGCTGAGAAAGCAGAAACAGAATTGAAAAAACTGGAAGACAGAAGAGAATTTCTGCAACCGGTGATGGATAATGTCAGTAAGGAAATAAAAGAATATGGAATGATCAAAACATTTTTACCGGAAGCTACAGCATTGGAACGTGCGGTAACTTATCGGGAGAAGAAAATCAAACCATTGTTTATTGAAATGAAAAATAAAATCGGTGCAATGGCTGCACAGGTGAAAGAACTCACCAGAGAAAGAGATAACTGGAAAAGTAAGTTTCAGGAGAAAAAGAAGGAGTACGAAGATACAAAAAGTGAACTGGCAGAAGTTCAGAAAGATTATCAGAAATTGTCAGGTGAGAAAGAAATACTGCAGGGAATTGCAGACAGATATAACCGACTTTTACGCATGTTGGGGAAAGATATGGTAGAACGACTGGTGCAGGACGATATCCGGATGCAGGCGGAACTTGAAGCGAAAAAACAGAAAGAACAGAAAGAACAAATGCCGAAAAAAATAGGCGACCGCATACAATGGGCAAGAGAACGAAGTGAAGAACACAATGCACAGATAAAAAAGAACAAAGCAAAATACAGAGGAATGGAGTTGTAAGAATATGAAGAAACAGATTTATGATGAAAAGAACGGACTGAGCTACACACTGCATGGAGATTATTATCTGCCGGATCTGGAAATCAATGAGGAAGAACCTGCATATGGAAAATATGGAATGATGCGAAAGCAGTTTCTGAAAGAACACCGGAGTGCAAGGTATCAGTATCTGGTACTGACCGGGAAACTGACGGAGCATTTAAATCAGGTTGATAAGGAAGCAAGAGAAAAAGTCGAGATACTGATGGAGCAGATGGTTGAACAGTGGGGAGTGACAGAAGAACTGAAGATGCAGGATCAGGTGGAATGGGTGAGGAGGATGAATAATATTAAGAATATTGCAGAAGAAAGTGTCATGAAAATTATATATTCATAGTAGTGGATAACCAATAAAAGGAAAAAAGCAAACGAAAGTATGTTCGTATTTTCGCTTGCTTTTTAAATTGCATTAGAGTATAATAGGGAAAAAACAGGTATAAATATATTCCCAGGAGTGATGAGAATGAGACAGGTACATATAAGAGTAGACGATGAGTTATATAATGAATTGAATTCTTATTCAGAAAAGAATGAACTGAGTATGCAGGACTGTGTCAGAGAAGCAGTAGCATATTATATGAGTGATGTAAAAAAGAAGAAGAATACAGGAAAAGAGAAAAAATTTACATTTATTGATCTTTTTGCCGGGATTGGTGGTATGCGTATTGCATTTGACCGGGCCGGCGGTCAATGTGTTTATTCAAGTGAATGGAACAAATACAGTCAGCAGACCTATTTTGCAAATTTTGGAGAACAGCCGGAAGGGGATATTACAAAAGTTAATGCTGCAGATATTCCGGATCATGACATTCTGGTTGCCGGATTTCCGTGTCAGCCTTTTTCAATAGCCGGGGTATCAAAGAAAAACAGTATGGGAAGAGCTACTGGATTTGAGGATAAAACACAGGGCACATTGTTTTTTGATGTCTGCAGGATATTGAAAGAAAAAAGACCAAAAGCATTTATGCTTGAAAATGTTAAAAATTTATGCAGCCATGATAAAGGAAGAACTTTTCAGGTAATCAGAGAGTCACTGGAAGAGTTGGACTATGAAATTTTCTATAAAGTTCTGGATGGACAGAATTATGTTCCTCAGCACAGAGAGAGAATATTAATTGTAGGATTTGACAGAGAACGCTATGGAGATAAAATTGATTTTGAGTTTAATCTTACACCACGTGTTCCAAAACCTGTTATGAGAGATATTCTTGATGAAGAAGTTGCAGATAAATACACATTGTCTGATAAATTGTGGACATATCTGCAGAATTACGCAGCAAAGCATCGGGCAGCCGGTAATGGATTTGGATATGGAATAGCCCCTTTGGATGGAGTGTCCCGGACATTGAGTGCCAGGTATTACAAAGATGGATCGGAAGTGCTTATTGCACAGGAAGGAAAGAATCCGAGAAGGTTGACTCCGAGAGAATGTGCAAGATTGCAGGGATTCCCGGATACATTTAAGATTCCTGTTTCGGATACACAGGCATATAAGCAATTTGGAAATTCTGTAGTCGTTCCATTAATGGGAGAAGTTGCAAAACTGATAGTTAACAACATTGAAACAATGGATAATGAGAAAGAACAGGATATACAGAGGAAGGTGATTTAAATGTCAGCAGGCTATGCGGAAATTGCGATAACATCAGTGTTAAACAGTGAAAAAAGCTTTTGCAAATTTCTTTCGGCAAATGATACAGGTGCGACCGGTGCTCATCAGTCGGGAATCCTGATTTCAAAAACTGCGATGGAAATGTTGTTCTCCAGAGAACAGCTTGAACAGGAGGGAATACCTAAAAGGACTGTAAAAATAAAATGGCAGAATGATTTTGAAACGGAAAGCTGTTTTACTTATTATGCAAGTAAAAACGAACTTAGAATAACAAGATTTGGACGAGGATTTCCGTTCCTGCATATAAATCAGACAGGTTCGTTGTTTGTTTTTACAAAACAGGCAGAAGAAAACTACAGTGGATATTTCTTGGATACAGAAGAGGAAATTGAGGAATTTCTTAATGCGTTTGGCATCAGTCCGACAGAAACAAACAGTTTGATAAATGTTGAAAATGTCCGGGCAGAAACACAGGAACAAATAGCAATTCAGGAATTTATAGCAAATCTTGAGGTGGATTTTCCAACGTCAGAAGAAATGTCAGCTACTGCAAGATATATACAGGACAGAGCTTATGATCATATTGAATATATACAGACAAATCCGGACAGGAAAATAATTGACTGGACTAATATGGAGTATACGCTGTTTCGTGCTCTGGAGTATGCAAGATATGGAGACATTATAACTAAGGGATTTTCAGATGTGGATGAATTTGTAAAAGTTGCAAATATGGTCTTGAACAGAAGAAAGAGCAGAGCAGGAAAAAGTCTTGAACATCATCTTGCTGCGATATTTGATGGAAATGCCATTCAGTATTCAGCTCAGGCGGTGACAGAAGGAAACAAGAAACCAGATTTTATATTTCCTTCAGGAGAGGCATACCATAACAGCAGTTTTGATATTCAGAAACTAGTAACGCTTGCAGCTAAAACTACATGTAAAGATCGTTGGAGACAGGTCTTGAATGAGGCGAACAGATTAAAAGATTCACCCAAATATCTTTGTACGTTACAACAGGGAATCTCAGGAGCACAGATGGATGAGATGCAGGCTGAAAATGTAGTATTAGTAGTTCCGGAACCATATATTGTATCTTATCCGAAAGACAGACGGGACAGAATCTGGACCATTGCACGTTTTGTGAAGTATATACAGGAAATCGAGGGATAATATGGACATCAAGAGTCCGGAAGAACGTAGCAAAAATATGGCAGCGATACATTCCAAGAATACGAAGCCGGAAATATATCTGAGAAAATTATTGTTTGCCAGAGGTTACAGATATGGCGTGAATTCAAAAAGTGTGCCGGGGCATCCGGATATATACATGAGAAAATATAATACAGCAATTTTTGTACATGGGTGTTTCTGGCACAGGCACGAGGGATGCAAATATGCTTACATGCCAAGATCAAGGGTAGAATTCTGGCAGAAAAAGTTTGACGCAAATATAAAGAGGGATGAATGTGTTCGAAAAGAATTGATGCGTAAAAAAGTCAAAGTAGTAATTGTGTGGGAATGCACAATAAAGAAAATGAAAAAAGATGAAGAATTCCGAGAAGATAAATTGCATCAACTGGAGGATTATTTGCAGAATGAACAATATAGCTTGGAGATTTGAAAAATAATTTCAGTGATTAGTGTAACTTGTTTTAATCGGAAAAGAATGATATACTGATAATTATCAGCACTCAACAAAAGAGAGTGCTAAGGAAGGAGCGCGGAAAATGAGTTTGCAGACATATTTTAAAGAATTTAACAAAGTAATAAAAATGGATTATGACGTTAAAAGTGAACTGAAAGAAAAAAGAGATATTTTATTAGGTATATTAAGAAATGATGACGATATGCCTGCATTTGATGAGTACAATCAGGGGAGTTATAGTATGCATCTGGGGGTTGAACCACTGGATAAAGAATATGATATAGATGTAGGTTTACGTTTTCATGTTAATCGTGATGATTATGAACCAATGGACCTGAAAGAGAAAATAAGAGATCTGTTAAAAAATCATACTGAGTATGGCGCAAAAATAAAAAAACCATGTGTGACAGTAACATACAAGAAAGATGGCGAAGCTGCATATCATGTGGATTTAGTTACTTACGTTTATGAAGACAAAGATGATTCTGACAGTCAGTTATATCTTGCACGTGGAAAAAACAGGGATTCAGAAGAAACATGCTGGGAGAAATCTGATCCGGTCGGGCTTGTAGAATATGTTAATGATAAATATAAAGGTGACGATAACAAAGAAGATCGCGAACAATTTCGCAGAGTAGTAAGATATATAAAACGTTGGAAAAATAAGAAATTCAGTAGTTCAGGAAATGCAGAACCACCAAGCATAGCAATTACGTTAATTGCTGTAGATCATTTTGAAGCTTCAAAAAAATATGATTATATAGAAGAAAAATATTGTTATGATGATTTACAGGCTGTGATTAGTTTTGCAAAAGAAATTCAAAAGCTGTTTGTGTTTAAAGAAGTGAATGAAAATGGACGATTAATGTATACTATAGAATACAATTTGCCTTCTTCATTGAACTTTGAATCCGATGTTAATCTCTTCAGAAAGATGTCAGATAATTATATGACAGATTTTAAAGAAAAGATTGATGATTTGGTTGATGATCTGGAAGCTGTAAAAAGTGAAACAGATGAAGTGGAACAGTGTAAGATGCTGAGTAAAATTTTTGGAGATGATTTCCCGATTCCGGAAAAGAAAAATGCAGCCAAAAAACAAATGAATTTTATACCTTCAACAAGTGCATCAGGAGTAGATTAAGATGTTTTCACCAGAAGAACTCAAACGAATCTTACAGGAAAGTGATGTTATAAAAAATGTAAGCATTATAAAAGAGGCTAAATTATTTGAAAATGTCTATCAGACAGTTTTGCAGGGAGAACTGGTAATAAATGAAAGAGAATCGTTTGTTGTATATATAGCAGTTCCGGAAAAATGGTATAGAGATTTAGTGGATATATATGTTGCAGATTATAATGAACTTGTTTATATGCCGCATATAGATAATAAAGGAAAACTGTGTTTGTTTGAAACGGAAGGTATTTTGATAGATCAGAATTTACCTGGAATTATGATGCAATCATTATTGCGTGCACAGACAATTTTGAAACAAGGTTTTTCTGGAGAAAATAAAAACGATTTTATAAATGAATTTGAATTATACTGGGCTCAACTGAAAGATTGCAGAATTGCACATTTGGCAGTAGAAACAGATAGAAAAAATCGTATCGTAAAAGGGGGCATTAAAAAAAGTTCCAAAAGGAAAAAAGAAAAACAGATAGAGTATATAAAGAGATGCAAAAAAGCACCGATTTATATTGGAGAAAATGTTGAAAGTTTAAAACGTTGGAATCTGGAAAAAACGCCAGTCATGAATATAGCATATTTTGTAATATATTCTGAAAAATATATTTTCCCACCGGACATAAGAAAAAAACTGTCGATAGATTATTTGAATGCTCTTTTACATTTTGTGCCGGAGGGAGAACTTGCTTCAATTATGCCACGTTCTCGACAAGATAGAATTATTGTGTTTGAAATTCATCAGCCATCAGGACAGACACATTTTGTAGGAATGTATATAAAAGGTGGCATGTTAAAAGAGAATTCTCTGGAAAAAGTAGAAGAATTGCAGCCGTTGCTTATGGAAAAAGCTGATAAAAAGTTTTTGATGAAGCGTGTAACAGAACAGGACAGCGAAAACTATAAAAAAAGAATACTTATAATAGGCTGCGGTTCGATTGGTGGACATGTTATATGCGAGCTCGCAAAAGCAGGATATGAGGATCTTACTATTGTTGATTATGAGAAGTTGACGGAAGAAAATATATTCAGGCATGTGTTGGGAATGGAATATGTTAATCGTTACAAGTGCGAAGCTTTGAACACATATATACAAAAAAATATTCCGGAAGTAAAGATAACGACGTTGGCGGAAAGAATTGAAGATGCAATTACAGAAGAAGATATTAATTTTGAAGACTATAATCTGATTATCTCAGCGGCAGGAAATCATAATTTAAATCGTTGGATTAATTCATGGATACAAAATAACAAAATCAAAGTGCCGGTTGTTTATTTGTGGAATGAAGTATATGGTATTGGAAATCATGCTGCATATATAAAATATGGAAATTGTGGATGTTATGAATGTTTTTTTGACCGGGATGAAGAAACAGGAGAACTATATGACAAAACATCGTACTGCATGAGGGGACAGATTATAACGGAAAGTGCGGGAGGGTGTGGAAAGACTTACGTGCCATATGGAAATTTGGTTTCACTAAAAACAATGTTACTTTGTTTAAAGATGGTCAAAAATATTTTTGAAGAAAACCTCGATGACAATTTACTGATATCTTTAAAAGGAGATAGTGACTATCTGGAAAAACATAATCTGGAAACATCTGGCCGATATTTGCGACAACAGGAACAGATTAAAATATTGACTGGTAAGCAATTTGTAAATATTAATTGTGGTGTATGTAATGATTGTAACGGAAAGTAAAAACAGAAAAATAAAGATATGCGATCAAATATTGGAAGAAATATATAGTCAGATCCAGAAGAATGATTATGATCCAGAGAAAGGTGGAATTATAGTCGGACGGGAAAATCTGAATAATGAAAATATAATTCTTGAGTATATATCTAAACCATTAAAAAATGATATATGTACCAGAACCAGATATACCAGAAAAGATGAAGGGCATTTAAAATATTTTGAAAAATTGTATAATGAAAATAATGGTGTGTATGCATATTGGGGGGAATGGCATACACATCCGGAAGATATACCACATTATTCAATTATAGATTTAAAAAATTGGAAACGTATTGGTAAAGAAGATCCTAAAGGGGTACAATATCATATCATTGCCGGACGTAAGGCATTCAGCATATGGAGAATGCAAAAAGGAAAGCTTTGCCCGAAAAAAATATGTGAGGTAAAATGGAATGAAATCAATTTATGAAAGGATAAAAAATAATATCAGACCAATATTACAACTTCTGTTGCTTGTTGGTGTGTTCTTTGCTCCGAGAATATTTAAAATTACAGAGTTAATAAAGACCCCGCCTAAGCTGGAAGCGTCACAAAAAATATGTGATTATATTTTTTACTTTGCCTGGAAAGGTGGAGATTGGGCAATTGGTGTTTTCTTTTTAATAGTAGTATTGTTTATAATTAGAAAGTGGAATAAAACATATATGTTTAATAGAGGAAACTATTATAAACAGTACAGATATGGGTGGTATCGGATATGTTCAAAGATATTGGGGTACTCGGAATGTAACCTTATTCAGGTGCCGATATATATGCAATTTAAACTGGTGCTGAATGATACGTTCGATAAATATAATTGCGGAGAGTTTGATAAAAAAGAAAATGATACCATTTCAGTAAGTAAATCAAATTTTTCGCATGAAACAGATGAAGTGAATGTAATGATTTCTGATACATATCCTCTTTCATTGAGCCAATTACCGGAAATAAAGAAAAATATACCGACATTATTAATATCGCGTAATAATACTAATGATGTTAACAGATATGATAGTCCTGAATTAGTAAGGTGCGTTGTTAATGAAGTCAGGAGCTTAAATAATAATATAAAAAAAGTAAATGTTTATGCCACAACTAATCCATTAAATACAAAGAATATTGCCAGCAGTGCTTTTAAACTTGGAGGAAGAGATAATTTTAATGAAGTAAGAGTTTTCCAGCAAGAAAGGGATGGAATAAGAAAATTTAATAATAAGGGAATTGTCGTTTATAAAAGATAAGTCAGTGATAACACCATGATAACAAAATCCCCAAAAACCACACGGATACAGTGGAAAATCCGGACTTTCCCCCACAAATCACACGAAAAATCATCATTTGCACACCGCAATACGCCAGTCTGATATCGTGAAGGTGGACGTACTGTAGGATCAGGACGTGTTGCTACAATCATCGAGTAATCACTGACTAATATATATTGAGTACCGCAAGGTACATTGTGTCCAAACGTAAGATACCCCGGAACCGTAAGGTTTCCGGGGTTTTTCTGTTGAGTAAAAAGTTTAAAATAAGGCTGTAAAGAATAGCGAATAAATTAAAAACAGGCAGGTATGGGAAGAAAATGAAAACCTTCGCATATCTGCCTGTGATACTGTTATGATACTATTTCTGTTCGTTATTGGAAAATTTCTGTGTTAAAAGTTCATCTCGTTTACGGATTCGTGTCTCAAAATCCAGTTCTTCAATTTCTTTATGGGTGACAGGTTTGGAAGTGTAGTATTCCAACGTCTGCTTTTTCCACATATCAAACATATCTTTGCCTGTGAAATAAGATTCCAGGCTTTCTCTGTTCTCCTGCAGATCAGCAAGAAAATTACACATATCTGCGTTTAAAGAATGTTCCGGATCATTTCCATAAAAGCGAAGTCCGGCATACCATTTCTGTGTTTCTGTTTCTATATCACCGGGAAGTTTATTATTTATATCCAGTTCATACCGGAGTTCATTGGATTCATTCATCTGCAGTAAAACCCAAAGAATATCGCTGAGAGTAGAAATCTGTACTTTATTTTCAGATAATCCAAATAACCAGTCCAGTGAGACATGAAATTTCTGAGCAATAGTCAATAACACATCATTGGAGGGAGTAACCACACCATTTTCATAACTGGATAAAGTTGACTGACGTATACCGATAGCTGCGGAAAAGTTTTTCTGATTCATCTTCAGATCAGTTCGCAGCTCTTTTATTTTTTCTGAAATAGATGATTCCTGCATATTATCCACCTCCTTAAAAGCTATGATTAGTATATCACAAATGATAAAAATCAACAATATAGAAAAATATCATTCATACAGATAAAAATTATTGACAATGATTATTTAAAATGATATAGTATCAGTGAAAATGATAATTATAGATAAGGAGGAAATGATATGCAGAGACAGAACTATATGATTACAGCGGAAGAAGTTGCAGAGAGCATGGGGATTTCACTTGGATATGCTTACAAACTGCTTCGCAAACTGAACAAAGAGCTTGCAGATCAGGGATATGTAACCGTTTCGGGCAAGATACCGAGGGCATTCTGGGAAAAGAAATTTTATGGATATTCCCAGATTGCAATGTAAGGGGGTGAGAAAGTATGGCAGCATACAAAGATGAAGAAAGAGGAACCTGGTATGTCTCATTTTATTATGAGGACTGGACAGGAGCCAAAAAGCGAAAAGTAAAAAGAGGATTCCGCACTAAGAAAGAAGCATTAAATTTTGAAGCGGAGTATAAAAGAACAGCGAAAGCAGACATGGATATGACAATGGGAGAGTTTGTAGAAGTCTACTTCCGAGACAAGTCTCAGTCATTGAAGGACAGGAGTATCAAGAACAAAAGAGATACGATGAATGCTCAACTGTTACCGTATTTTAAGGACAGACCGATGAACAGTATCACACCAGCAGAGATTATCCAGTGGCAGAATACGATTATTGAAAAAGGATATTCAGATGATTATCTGAAAACAATACAGAATCAGATGACGGCATTGTTCAATCATGCGAAGAATATCTACAATCTGGCAGATAATCCCTGTGACAAAGTAAAACGTATGGGAAAGACTTCAAAAAAGAAAATGAAGTTTTGGACAATTGAAGAATATCGGCAGTTTATGACCGGAATAGAACCGGGAAGCAAATATTATGTGCTGTTTGAATTATTATTCTGGACAGGAGCGAGAGAAGGCGAAGCACTCAGCATTACACCTGCTGACATTGATTTTGAAAGGAATCTACTTCATATCAATAAAACTTACTACCGTATGCATGGAGAGGACGTGATTACATCTCCCAAAACAGAAGAATCGAACCGTACGATTTCCATACCGGAATTTCTGAAAAAAGAGATTCAGGACTATATTAGCAGACTGTATGAGTTGCCCGAAGATGAACGGATTTTTCCAATGGTTCATGAAGCGGTACAGCATAAGTTAAAACAGGTGGTTCAAAAGACCGGAGTAAAAAAGATAAGAGTACACGACATTCGTCACAGTCATGCGGCATTTCTGATTAATAAGGGAGTGCAACCATTGATGATTAAAGAAAGGTTTGGACATACGGACATTCGCATTACATTGAATACTTATGGGCACTTATATCCAGATCAGCAGAAAGTGGTGGCAGATATGCTGGATGATGAAAATATAAAAAGCTCCGGAAGTACGAACAACCGGAGCAATGTGACAAATGGGGACGAATCCACAAATGTCAACCCTAGACAAGTTGATTATAGCAGGGATTCTTCCAGAGAACAACAGAGAATTGGCGAGAACAGTTGGGAAAATGGAGGAATTTATGGAACAGAGAAATGAGAATAAAACAGAATTGAAAATGATAAAGATGTCAGATGTCCAGTCCCAGACAGTGGACTGGCTCTGGTATCCATTTATCCCTTATGGGAAATTAACGATCATTCAGGGTGATCCGGGCGATGGAAAAACTACGCTGATATTAAATCTTGCAGCGAGATTGTCTAAAGGAGAAGGTCTGGATAACGATATGAAAGTAACAGAACCAGTAAATATTATTTATCAGACAGCGGAAGATGGGCTGGCAGATACGGTAAAACCCAGACTGGAGCTGGCAGAAGCGGTCTGTGAAAGAATCATGGTTATAGATGAAACAGAAAAATCACTTTCCATGATTGATGAAAGACTGGAAACTGCTATCAAACAGACTGGTGCGAGAGTGCTTATTTTAGATCCGATTCAGGCATACCTTGGAGGAACAATGGATATGAACCGGGCAAATGAAGCAAGGGATATGACAAAAAGATTGAGCTTGCTGGCAGAAAAGTATAAATGTGCAATTTTATTAATCGGACATATGAATAAAGCTGGTGGAAATAAAGCTGCATATAGAGGAATGGGTTCGATTGACTTTTTTGCAGTAGCCAGAAGCGTATTACTGGTAGGAAGAATAGAGGGAGAACCGGATTTAAGAGCAGTGGTTCAGATTAAAAATAATCTGGCTGCATTTGGACATTCCAAAGCATTTCGCCTGACAGAAACCGGATTTGAGTGGATAGGTGACTATGAAATCACAGCAGATGAGGTGCTTGGTGGAATTGCCCCAAAGGTAAATAAACTGGAACAGGCAAAGAAGATGCTGAGGGAACTGGCAGAAACATCAACTTCTGTGCAAAGCAGTGAAATCTTTGATATGGCAGAAGATTTGAATATTTCTAAAAGAACACTGGAAAATGCAAAAAAGGAACTTGGAATTAAGGCAAGACGAATCGGTAATTCCTGGTATTGGGATTTAAATAAAGTTAAGCCGGAATAAATTAAGGGTGCAACATTGCAGAGTATATAGAAAATGCGGAATTAAAATGCAAGGTTGCAATCTGTAAAGACATTGCAGTGTTGCGTCCTTACATAAATTGTAAGAAGGTGAGAGCTTGAAAAACGTTATGATTCCAGAGGAGTTATTTGGAAAGATTATAAAATATCATTTACTGGATCAGGAACAGGAAGCAGATGATATAAGAAAAGGTCTGGAGAAAAAACTGGATGCAATGGTAAATCGTGAGGTGTACAGTAAATCCAAAACTGCACCAACAGAAGAAGAACGGGAAAAGTTCCGGCAGGAGTATCTGGACAGAAAAGGAATGCAAGAGAGCTTTCGATGGTAACAGTTCGTGTTGATTACCTTTTTACAGGAGCGTGTCACGCCCCTGTGAGAAGTAAACAAGAAGAAAGTGGTAAGGCGCATACGGAAAGCTGAGGCTGGACGGTGAGGTTGCTGTAAATTTGATAGTTGTGAAGAAGGGAGAACGATTCGATGAAGCAGGGAAGATTAGGATATAACAGTAGCAATGACAGATATGGGTTATTAGCGTCGGACTTATGGATTGATACGGGATTTCACTGTGGAGAAGGTCTTGAGGTACTGGTTGATGATAAATGGGTACGGACAAGAATGGAGATGAATCCAGCAAGAGAATGGTATCTGGTGGGAACACCATATTGCGGAGATCTGGAATATGTACAGGCAAGAATACCGGAATAATTTAGTCGAGAGAGTAACGCAGTAGCCAACCGATTAACGGGAGGAATAAAATAGGTCTTCGCTCCGCTTCGGTCGGTGCAGAACAGACGTCCACTGGACGTCTTGCACCCCCGGAGGGCGCAAGGGTACTTTTGATGGACGGTACGGCTGTCGAAAGTGCTTTTGCGTTACTTTTGACAAAAGTAACAAAACCG
>ENA-OPCL01002074-OPCL01002074.1-human-gut-metagenome-genome-assembly--contig:-NODE-2074-length-13693-cov-2.450213_pt1 | contig 13693 bp, 9 predicted proteins | sample MGYA00241251_ERZ501482 | MGnify/ENA primary metagenome ERZ501482 (study PRJEB25962, sample SAMEA2042581) | human gut metagenome | biome: human gut; feature: human-associated habitat; material: faeces... | reverse complement strand
TCCACCATTCATGTTCAACACAGATCCCTGCTCCAGATTTATCGCTGCCTCGCCTGCAAACGGTCCAATATCCGCGCCATCTTCAATATTCAAAGTTGCTCCCTTACGTACAGAAATCGGATATTGAACATATGAGCACAAGTTACCCTCTGGTGTTGTATTTTTAATCTTTATATTCCTTAATGTAACTTCTGCTGTATCTCTATAGAGATCTATCAAATATCTTAAGTTCGTCGTACCCGGACATATTGTCATGTTTTCCAGCGTAGCTGTCTCATTCGTACCATACTCCAATGGAGAAAGCAGATAAACGATTCCATCCTCCGCCAGCAGTTCTTTCGCCTTATCCAGTGTCTTTACTGCCTGTCCTGCCTCTGCACCGGTTCTGGTATCGTCACCTGCTGCCGGATCAAGGTAAACCGCTGCCAGTGTTCCCTGCTGTGTCATCCCATCATCAAAAACAGCAATTCCATCCTCGCCCGCACATTCTGCGATTCCAAAGTCTTCTACATCCATTTCTTCTGTAGCGATATCCAGTTCCTCTTCGTCCTGTGCATCGTCTACAATGTCAATCTGTTCTGAGTCACCATCTCCCACATCAAAAGCAACATCTTCTTCGCCTGATGCTTCTTCCGGGACTGCTTCTGCCTCTGAGGATTCTTCAATACCTGGTTCCGTCTCAGCCGGATTCTCAAAGTTTTCTGCATCATCACTGAATGCTATCTCATAATAATCCCCCCCCCAGGTCCTCTGCCAGTGCCGGAACGCTGCCCATCGTCACGGTCATTGCAGCGCACAACATCAAAGAAACGGATTTTGCCAACCTTCCTCATACATTTACCCTCACTTTCTTTTGTTGGATTATATTATACTGGAAAACTATGTGATTTCAGTTTAGCAAAATCCGTTTCTATATGCAACTATCCGAAAGGATAGTTATCCTTATTCTCTCATGCTTTTTCAGCGAAAAACAGTCTGTACAAGTATCATGTACAGCACCGTTCCCCCACCGATACTGAGAAGTGTGTTCTCTTTCCATTTATGGATCAATACGATAAATAAAATTGCAATTGCTTCCGGCAGCCCGTGAGTACTGCTCGCCGGCACATCCTTGAGACAGTAGATCACAAGAAGACCGATCGCCGCATAGGGAAGAACCGTCCCCAGATATTTGACAAACTCCGGTGGATTTTTTCCTTCCGGAAAGATAATAAACGGTATAAAGCGTGTTGCCATTGTTCCGAGAACAACTGCTGCGATCGTAATGATTGCCTGTGTTGTTGTCATTGTCATTTCGCCTCTGCCTCCATCGTTTTCTTGCTGATTTTGCGTTCCGCGGTAAAACAGATGATGATAAATGCCATCGCCGGAACAATGAAGTTACTGCTTCCGAAAACCAGAAGACAGATTACCGAACAGATCAGCCCCACCAGCGCCGGGCGGTGATCCTTCGTCTCTTCCCACTGATTCAGAAACATGACGACAAACAGTGCAGTCATGACAAATTCAATTCCGGTCGTATCAAAATGGATCACATATCCAAGTAGTGCGCCTGCAGTAGCCGCAGCTACCCAATAGATCTGGTTTAACAGATTGACGAAAAACATAAACCAGCCACGATCCACATCATCCGGCGGCGTCACCGTGCAGTTAACAGTAAAAGATTCATCGCACATACCGAAGATCAGATAGAATTTCTTCCAACCAGTGTTCTTATATTTGTCCAGCATGGAAAAACCATAAAATAAATGTCTGGCATTGACCACCAGTGCCAGAAAGAAAGCTGCGACCGGACTGAAGACCGACAGCAACAGATTCGATGTTACAAATTCCATAGAACCCGCAAAGATAAACATACTCATAAAGAATGGATACCATACAGAAAAGCCCTTACTCTGCATCATAAATCCATAGGACATTCCCAGGAAAAGAAAGCCTATACCGATAGAAATCGTGTATGGAAACGCGGCTTTGAATGCTTTTTTCTTCATTTGTGAAAAATTCCTTGACTTTTAGAATGAATATGTATATATTTTATATATAAAATTTTTATATATAATTATTTTACATATATAGTATCATATTTTCCCCTGTTGTCAAGCCCAATTTCACAATTGCTTTTTCCTATCTCCTTATTTATAATATTTACAAATGCAAACACCCACCAAGAAAGGACGTATTTTTATGGAAAAAAAGCCCCATCTGATGGCGATCGTCCTGTTTTTAACGGGTCTTATCTGTATTGGATTACTTTTTGGACTCAGCTATAAAACTTACCGGAAGATCGATGCCGTTGACCAGAAAATGGCCTCCGTGATCAAACCGGTCCAGAAAAAGCAGAAATCCATGAAAGAGGATATCGAACTTTATACAGCTAAGATCGAAAAGAAACAGGCAGCCAACAAATACCTGCAGCAGCGGGCACAGACAGAAAAAGCTGTCAAAAACAACACTGGTGAACATGAACGGGCACCGGAAGCCGAAAACAGCCAGAAAACGACCAAGCCCTCTGTTTTCAGTGAAGCCGGTGGTGAAGGATTCACCGATGGCAGTAATGACACCTCTTCTGCTTCCAACAACGGCCATATCGTCGGAATCGATCCCGGACATCAGAGTGAAAATGTTGATATGAGCGCCACAGAACCGAACGGCCCCGGTTCCTCCACCATGAAGGCCAAGGCTTCCACCGGAACCAGAGGTTCCTTCAGCGGTCTCCCGGAGTATCAGCTGAATCTGGACGTTTCTCTTCTGCTTAGGGATATCCTGGAACAGCGTGGATACCAGGTAATAATGACAAGGACAGACAATGATACCGCTATCAGCAACAAGGAGCGTGCAGAGCTGGTCGCTTCCCAGGGTGCGGAGATCTGTGTCCGTATCCATGCAAACGGGGATGATTCTGCAGATGTCTCCGGTGCTCTGACCATGTGTCCGTCCCAGCAGAATCCTTATGTTTCCAGTCTCTATGACAGTTCCAACAAACTATCCAAATGCATTGTGGATTCCTACTGCGCAGCTACCGGCTTCCAGAACCGCGGGATCATCTACACAGATTCCATGACAGGTATTAACTGGAGCACGATCCCGGTGACGATTGTGGAAATGGGATTTATGACCAACCAGAGCGATGATCTGAAAATGGCGGATTCCTCCTTCCAGCAGACTATGGCAGAAGGGATCGCCAATGGAATCGATGCTTATTTCCAATAATAAAAAGGAGTTTGTTTATATATGAAAAAAAATACATTTCTATATATTGTGATCGCAGTGCTTGTCATCGCACTGGCAGGACTTGGGGCACTGAATGTCCGCTCCCTGGACAAGCTTGCATCTCTCCAGACAAAAGTTAACAAGCTGCAGAAAAGTGTGCAGGAGGTTTCTGATTCTGCTGCTGAGCTGAGCAGCAAGGCAGATCAGCTGGATGCTCTTTATCCTGATGATCCTACCGTTTCCAGCGCTGCTGCCGCAGCATCTTCAGCTGAGGTCCAGGGTCCTTCCGCACAGGAAGAATCCACAGATACATCTGCAGCCTCCGATTCTTCCGAAGCTTCTGGCAGCAAGGACAGTTCTTCTTCCACTCAGGAAGAAGGAACTCTTTCTCCATCCAGCGGAAGCACTTTCACAGACAATTCGGATTCCAGCATGGACAACCTTCTGAATCAGGTACAGTCTCTTCTTCCCACCGATAACGGAACCTGGTCCGTATATGTATGCAATCTTGCAAAAAATACCGAAGGTACCATCAATGATCAGCAGATGCAGGCTGCCAGCCTGATCAAGCTCTATATCATGGGTGCTGTATATGAGGATTATGACAGTCTTTCCTCCAAATACAGCAAGGATCAGCTGGACAATGCACTGAACTCCATGATCACAGTCAGCGACAATGATGCTGCCAATACACTTGTCAATTATCTTGGCGGCGGGGATGACGCAGCCGGAATGGCCCGTGTGAATAAATTCTGTCAGGATCACGGATACACCAGCACTTCCATGGGACGTCTTCTTCTTGCAGATAATTCCAAAGGGGATAACTACACTTCCGCAAAGGATTGTGGAAAATTTCTGAAGACCATCTATCAGATCGACAAGGGTACTGCTACCGATAACAACGATACTCTGGCAGGAGCCGAATATATGTATCGTCTTCTGAAAATGCAGACCAGGAAAAACAAGATCCCGGCTCAGATGCCTTCCGAGGTAAAGGTTGCCAACAAAACCGGTGAACTGGATCACGTAGAAAACGATGCCGGCATCATCTATGACACAGCAAAGGGGATCGACCTGGTAGTCTGTTTTATGTCACAGGATCTTAACGATACCTCTGATGCACAGAACACCATCGCACAGGACAGCCGTGCGATCTATGGATACTACAACGAATAACAAAAGAAAATATCTTTATATTATATTGGTAAGGAAAACATCATGAATCAGACAAAAGAGAAAAAAACAAGATACTTATTATGGCCTGCGCTGCTGCTTCTGCTTCTTCTGCTGGCGCCGGGCAACATTGTCCGTGTGCAGGCTGCTTCTGACCAGACTGCTGTCCAGCTGAAACTCAGTCAGGGTATCCGCCGCTATGATTATGCTTACCAGGTCCTTGATCTGGTAAATCAGGAACGTGCCAAAAAGAACCGGAATCCTGTCACTATGGATAAGAACCTTCTGGAATGCGCCATGACCAGAGCAGAAGAACTGACCGTTTACGCCAGTCATACCCGTCCCAATGGTTCCATCTGTTTTTCAGCCTTTCCTTATTTTGAGGATCCAAGTGAAAATCTTGCGATCAACCAGGGAACTCCTGAAGAAGTTATGGAATCATGGATCGAATCTTCCGGACATTACACGAACATCATGAATTCCAAAAATGTTTCTGCCGGAATCGGCTGCTACTCACAGAACGGTCATCTCTACTGGATCCAGTGCTTTTCTTCTCACGCAACAGAAGCCTGCACACAGCCTGCCAATCAGACTGTGTCACCTGTTATTTCCGTGCTTCCAAAGCTAATAAATATCCATTTCAACGAAGCTTCTCCGATCACATTCACAGAAGAACAGAAAACACTCGCTATCTATATAACCTGTAACGGATTCAGCCCTATGAGTTCCAGCCTTGACCCAGCTTCTTTCACATGGTCAACCGGAGATCCTTCCATTGCCACTGTGGATCAGAGCGGTGTTATCCGACTGAAAAGCAGAGGAACCACTACGGTTTCTGCCACACTGAAATCCTGCCCGGACAAAACACTGTCTGCAGATCTCAATGCATACTATGATCTGGAAAATTCCAGAGAGACTTCTCTGCGCTATACAAGTTCCTGGAACTATACCGGAAGTCCCATTACTTTTTCTCCTGAACTAAAATTCCATGGTCGTACGCTGACTGAGGGAAAAGATTATACGATTTCTTTCTCCCACAATCAGAACAGCGGTGTGGGAACTTTCACGATCACAGGTCTTGGCCTTTATTCCGGAACTCTGACGAATAATTTCGGTATCTGGCAGATCAATCTCTCTCAGGCAGAGATTGATTTTTCCCAGTCCTCCTATCTGTATACCGGAACTCCACTAACTCCGAAGCCCACTGTCACCTGGAATGGTATAACCCTGACAGAAAATGTAGATTATACACTCTCCTGGCATAACAATGCCCAGCAGGGAAACGCTTATGTTACTGTTTCCGGTAAGGGAAATTTCACCGGTGAAAATAATAAATATTTCTACATCGACCTTACCCCGATCACGGAAGCTGAGATTGGTGATATCCCGGATTATGAATATGCTCCTGGCAAAGAATTCAAGCCGGAGCCAACGGTCATATTAAATGGTGTTACTTTAAAGAAAGATGTTGATTATACCCTTTCTTATTATGATAACACCATGGCAAGTTCCAGAACCAACAGACCTCGTGTCCATATAACCGGTATCGGCATTTACAGAAGCGGTTTTTCCAAATACTTCACCATCAATCCACTGAAGCTCTCCGGTGAGACCATCCAACTGGCAGATCCAAACTGCAAAAGTGAAAGTGTAATCTCTTATCTGCGAAATAACCTGGTCATCACCTATAATGGCACACAACTGACCTCTGATGATTTTCGCATTACTTCTGTATACTATTCCTCCAGCAATGAGATCCTGGATTTTTCACTTTCCTATAAGCAGAATTATTCCGGTTCAAGGCATATGACATCTGTAAAGCTTTGCGATCTTTCGGATATTCCGGAACAGATCTTCAACGGCAATGCAGTAACTCCGAAGCCTACCGTAAAATACGGCTCGGACACGCTTCAGGAAGGCACGGATTATATCCTTACCTGGAAAGATAACGCCAAAACCGGCACTGGCTCCGTAACGGTTACAGGAATCAACAATTATTTTTCAAGTCAGTCCCTGACCTTTAAAATATCCGCTCCGGCACCAACGAGCACTCCAACTCCGAAACCTACTGCTACCCCAAAGCCGAAGCCTACTGCTACTCCAACGCCGAAGCCTACTGCTACCCCGACTCCGAAGCCTACTGCCACTCCAAAACCGAAGCCTACTGCTACTCCAACTCCGAAACCTACTGCTACTCCAGTTCCGAAGCCATCCACTACCCCGGCTCCAATGCCATCTGGCACTCCGGCTCCGAAGCCATCCACTACTCCGGCTCCTGTGATCACGAAATTAACTGCACCGTCAATTAAGACCTCTGCCTCCTGGAACAGCTGTACGCTCCGCTGGAACCGTATAAACAATGCCCGGAACTATATTCTCTACAGAAAAACAAATTCTGGGAAATACACAAAGATCAAAACTTTAAACGCAAATACTACTTCATACAAAGACACAAAGATCACTATCGGAAATAAATATTCTTACGTGATCCGTGCAAGCAAAAAAACATCCTCCGGTTATATTTACAGTCCAGTTTCCAAAGCAGTGACTGTGAAACCGAATCTGCTCCGTCCGTCCATAAAGCTTAAAACCCTCAAAGGAAAACAGACCCTTTCCTGGAAAAAGATTTCCGGAGCAACCGGCTATGTCATCTATCAGAAAAAAGGAAATGGTTCCTTCAAAAAAGTAAAAACTATTTCTTCCAAAAATACCAGCTATACATTTAAGACAGCAAAAAATGTTACATATAGCTACAGACTGGTTCCATACCGCACAGTAAACAGGAAGGTAAAGACCGGACCTGCAAGTGCGGTAAAAACCGGAAAAGCAAAATAACAGACTTACCGGATCGGACAAAAAAAAGGATGATGCGTCACCGAAACGCATCATCCTTTTTTCAGTTCTTTTCTTCTCCCTCTTCATAGGATTTTTCCCAAATCTCGGAAAATACTGCCAGCGGACAGTCTGTCAGCAGGCACATCAGAAGAAAGCACTCATATGGATTCACTATGTAGATCTCACTCATTTCGCAGCGGGCCAGGATCTCCTGGATTTCCTCCAGGAAATGGCGATATCTCGTATACGGATCATCCTCTGCCATCTCCTGAGAGATCACAAAAAACTCCAGCGTGATCAGATCGAACCGCTCCACCGGAAATTTATGGTTCAGGATATTGTTGATCCTCTGGCGGCTGAAGCGCTTCTGGCTGAAATGCTTTGCCAGAATGGATGCGGACATCTTTTTGAGATTTCCCATTTTATTAATGGGGATCCCGCTGCAGATAACCTTTTCCAGATCCGAAGCACTGATATTCTCAGGCTTCCAGATCTTTTTGCCACCGTTTTCTTCCTCATCTTCCTGATACATGGCTGCAATGATCTTCCTTGCCCGCTCCAGAAGGATCATAAATTCCTGAAAAGCCTGGCTCTTCTCTGATTTCGGATCATCATGTCTTCCTTTCAGAAAAGCCAGATATTCCAGAAGCTTTTCTTCACTGTCCAGACAAAGCCCTGTGCCATACACGATCTCTCCGGTCTTTTTTTCCACCGGAGTCATCTGTTTGTAGGTTTCTTTATATTCCTCCGCTTTATAATAGCCAAGATGATTCCGGTAACAATACCAGTAGATCACTTCTTCCGGATTATGAAAATCAAAATCCTGCTCACGAAGCACCCGGGTCAGAAAATCTGAAACATCCTCTGTACTCATCCGAAGTCCGAACCCCAGCAGAAAAACTGTTTCACGCTTCACAGATGCCTGAGTCAGCCAATTATTCACCAGAGAACTCAGCTTGGCTGATGTAGGTGACATGGATTTCGGTGTGTAGGTTTCCTTGAAGGATTCCACAACGATCTCTCTGTAGACTTCCTGCGGCACCTGGGAAAAAGGCTCCTCAAGCTCTGCACGCTCATACACATATCGTTTCAGATAGTCACCAAAGGAAACCAGTTCCATCTCCTTGTAAAGATAATGAAAAATAACATCTGCATCCTCATCCTCAAAGGAATCCAGACTGACAACCTGGCGGAACTTCTGTGCCGCCTTTCTTGTAAATTCAAAGTCCTTCACTGAATCGAAGGCAACTGTCTGTTCAAAATCAAGATCCTGCATTCGATTTCTCATCGCAAATTTTCTCCTTATCCCTTTTCTTACTCCCCGGGTTTATTACCGTCCGGTACTGTGGCGCTCTGCCCAGCGTTTGAGAATATTTTTTTCTTCATAGCCGCTGATCTGTGCAAGGACCAGTGTCACATTATCTCTGCCGCCTCTTTCCAATGCCTGTTCCAGGATCTTACCTACTTTTTCTTCTGCTGTTTCTGTCCCGTCAAGGATCTTCTGAAGCTCCTGATCAGAAAGCATGTCTGTCACTCCATCTGAACAGATCAGATACGAGCTTCCCGGCTGATAACCGATCTCCACGATAGAAGGCTCCAGTGCCATGTTTTCTTCCTGAAAGCCCAGATACTGCGTCAGCGGAGCTTTTCCCAGCATTTTTCCGCCGATCACATGGTCTGTGGAAATCTGCTGGAACTTTCCCTGAAAATGACGGTAGATACGGCTATCCCCAAGGTTGCAGGCATAGATTGCCTTTTCGCTGAAAGACAAAAGTGCCATGGTTGTTCCCATGCTTCTGATACCGTTTTCATTGCTGTAGCGACATACTGCCTCATTCATATTTTCGCAGGCTCCTGTCAGAAAAACCACAGGCTCTTTTTTCAAGGTCTTTTTGTTTTCTTCATAGAAGCCTCCCAGCGCTTCCACAGCTGCAGAAGCTGCCATTTCACCGTAGCTTTCTCCGCCCATGCCGTCAAAAACAGCCAGCATTGGAAGCTGCCAGTGCTGTGTATGACCTGCCAGGATTCCGTCAACCCCCTGGTTGTGCACCGGCAGGCGCACTCCGCAGCACCAGAAATTATCCTCATTATTTGTCCTCACCTTTCCGGTGTGACATGTATACGCATAATCAATCTGATAGGCCATTCTTTTTCCTTTCGTAAAACCCCTTCGACATTACTGCTGAAGCTCCACTACAGAATTACTCCAGTATTTGTCTCCCAGTTCTACATATTTGTCGTTATCGCTCTCTTTATCATGAACCTTACCATCTGCATCGATCCATCGGATCAGAAGGCCGTCCTGATAATAAAAATACTGCTTCTCATCTCCGTCCCATACATAAGTATAAAACATCTGCTCGCCCCAGTAAAAATATTCCTCATAAACGCCATCTGCGGAACTGCCGGGATATACAAGTACTTTGGCGATCTCTCCTGATCCATTATAAAAGCGCAGACGATCCCCCTCTGTACCTTCACGTCTATAGCTATCCAGAGCATTTTCTATGGTTGTCGCATGGTCACGTATCGTTTCCATTGCCTGTGCGAAACTTTTATCCGAATTGTCTGCAGTACCGAAATTTCCTTTGTTCAGAGCATCAGAATCATCGGAATCTGTATACGAAGGTTCCCCGTTATCCGCAGGTTTCCGTATCGTTCGTACCGCAAGGATCCCGCCGATCAACACAACAAGGATCCCGGCTGTTATAAGCATTCTGAAAATACCTTTCCGTTTCCTTCTGTCATCGTCATTTCCGTCATTCTCTGGTACGGATTCTTCCCACTCCTGGAGATTCTGGTCATGGTCGTCTTCCAGATCTGTGATAGAAGTAACTCTGGGCTTTACAGCTCCGATTTTTCTTATGCCGGGATCTGATTGACGGGAACGTCCTGACGGATAACCGGACAGGCTATCCTTTTCGGATGCTGTTTTTCCGGATGCAGATTTCTGAGGCTTCTGTATTGTGCTCTGAGCCTTTGGCGTATTCCGGGCTGCATTTTTTGCTATTTCTCCGGCTGTCGGTTTCTCCGGCTGTATGGATACCGGCACAGGATTTTTACGTGCCTGACGGATCGCATCCGTATTCAGCTGACTCGTTCTTGCCAGCTGTCTGGCTACACCCTCCTGGAGAAACTTCGGCATGGACTTCGGAACAGGTCTTTCCTCCACTGGTTTCGGTTTCTCATGAACTCCCTGTTCTCTATTTGCCGCTCCATACCGGATTTCTTCCAGTGCTTCCCGAAATTTCTCAGGAGTCTGATATCGTTCTTTTGCATCATACGCACAGGCTTTTAAGATAATGGAGCCGAAAGCCTCTCCTGCATCCACAGGTGGTGGCGGTGTTTCGCCTGACATCCTCCTCGTGAGTGAGTTTTCCTTATCTCTGTATGTGATCAGCTGTTTTTCAAGATTCAGAAACGGAAGCCTGTTATGATTCATCAGTTTATATAACACCAGGCCAAGTGCATAAATGTCCACTCTGCTGTCGTACTGTTCTCCCCTGTACATCTCCGGCGCCATATAGGAATAAGTTCCCTTTTTGGAAAGGGTACTCATGGTTTTTTCCAGTTCTCTGGCGATTCCAAAGTCCCCCAGCTTGAAATCCCCGAACCTAGATACAAAAATATTCTCAGGTTTGATATCCCTGTGGATGATGTGAAGCTGCCCACAGTATTCCAGTGATCTGCAAAGATCGATACCCAGCTTCATCACTTCTTTTTCTGTGAGATTTTTTCCCGCATAATATTCCATGAAGCTTGTGAGATATTCCATGCGGATAAAAATATCCCATCCGATCTCGTCCAGATATTCCATCACCTTGTAATCTTCTACAGATACAATATGGGAATTTCCCCGGAAATACTCCATGGTGCTTACTTCCTGAATGCACTCCTCCACCAGATTTTCAAAATAACCGCGGACAGATTTTTCATCACCGGATTCTGAGCGCACACTGTCCAGCTCCCCTTTACTGGCGGGGATTGTGATTATCTTAATTGCCGAGTAAAAAGAACGTCCCTTCTCAGTTCTCTGAGCTTTATACACTCTTCCAAAAGAGCCTTCCCCGATCTTGCTTACGATCTTCCATTCCGGCCACGGGGAAATTGGCAGTTCCTTGTCCATCGCAATCCCTCCTCTCTCAGAAAATCCCTGCTTATAAACAGAAATCTCCCTCCGGATTTCCGGGGGGAGATTTATTTATATTAGCAAGGTATATCGACTTATTCTTCTACCGGTGCAGTTTCCTCTGCTGTCTCTTCAACAGCAATGGTCTCTTCCTCCGGAGCAGTCTCAGTCTTCTCTTCCTCTACGGAAATTTCCTCTGTATCCTCAGGCTCCTCGGAAGCTGTTTTTACCTCCGGCATTCCTGTGTCAAGACTGATCTCACTGTAACGCTTCATACCTGTACCTGCAGGAATCAGCTTACCGATGATAACGTTCTCTTTCAGACCGATCAGCGGATCGATCTTACCTTTGATAGCAGCCTCTGTCAGGACTTTTGTTGTTTCCTGGAAGGATGCTGCTGACAGGAAGGAGTTTGTAGCAAGGGATGCTTTGGTAATACCAAGCATAACCTGTTTTCCCTCTGCCGGCTGTTTGCCCTCTGCCTCAAGTTTCTCGTTAACTTCCTCAACATCAAGGACATCAACAAGTGTTCCTGGCAGGAACTCTGTATCTCCGTTATCCTCGATACGGATCTTCTTCAACATCTGATGAACGATAACCTCGATATGCTTATCGTTGATCTCAACACCCTGCAGACGATATACACGCTGAACCTCACGGATCATGTAATCCTGAACTGCACGCACACCCTTGATTCTCAGGATATCATGCGGATTTACACTACCTTCTGTCAGCTCATCGCCGGCCTCAAGAACCTGTCCGTCAAGGACTTTGATACGAGAACCGTATGGGATCAGGTAAGTCTTGGAATCACCTGTCTCCGGATCGTTTACGATGATCTCACGTTTCTTCTTAGTGTCGTTGATCGTGGCAACACCTGGGATCTCTGTGATGATTGCAAGACCCTTCGGCTTTCTTGCCTCAAAAAGCTCCTCGACACGAGGAAGACCCTGTGTGATATCTCCACCGGCAACACCACCGGTATGGAAAGTACGCATGGTCAGCTGTGTACCTGGCTCACCGATAGACTGTGCTGCGATGATACCAACAGACTCACCAACCTGTACCGGCTCACCGGTAGCCATGTTCGCACCATAACATTTTGCGCAGACACCAACCTTGCACTTACAGGAAAGGATGGTACGGATCTTCAGTTTGTCGATCGGTCCGCCTGTCTGGTTGCTTACGCCCTCTTTCATGATACGGGCTGCACGCTTCGGTGTAATCATGTGGTTTGCTTTAACAAGGATTTCTCCATCTTTATTCTTAACTGTCTCACAGGAGAAACGTCCTGTGATACGCTCCTGAAGGCTCTCGATCTCTTCTTTTCCGTCCATGAATCCACGAACGACCATACCGGAGATCTCTGCTCTGTTCTCACAGCAGTCCGCCTCACGAACGATCAGATCCTGGGATACGTCAACAAGTCGTCTTGTCAGGTATCCGGAATCGGCTGTACGAAGAGCGGTATCAGAAAGACCTTTACGAGCTCCATGAGCGGACATGAAGTACTCCAGTACGTCAAGACCTTCACGGAAGTTTGACTTGATCGGGAGCTCGATGGTATGACCGGTTGTATCAGCCATCAGTCCTCGCATTCCGGCAAGCTGTTTGATCTGCTTATCGGAACCACGGGCTCCGGAGTCAGCCATCATGAAGATGTTGTTGTACTTATCAAGACCTGTAAGAAGTGCCTTTGTAAGCTCATCATCGGTCTTCTTCCAGGTATCAACAACCTCTTTGTAACGCTCTTCCTCTGTGATAAGACCACGTTTGTAGTTCTTTGTGATACGGTCAACAGTATCCTGAGCCTGCTTGATCATCTCCGGCTTCTGCGGCGGCACGGTCATATCGGAAATAGATACGGTCATGGCTGCACGTGTGGAGTATTTGTAACCCATAGACTTAACGGAGTCAAGTACCTCGGCTGTCTTTGTTGCACCGTGAGTATTGATAACCTTTTCAAGGATCTGCTTCAGCTGTTTCTTACCTACAAGGAAATCAACCTCAAGAAGCAGTTCGTTTCCAGGTACGCTTCTGTCCACAAATCCAAGGTCCTGCGGAAGGATCTCGTTGAACAGGAAACGTCCCAGTGTGGACTGAACATTGCCGCTTAAAACAGTTCCGTCCGGCATTGTCTTATGACAATGGACAATGATCTTTGTCTGGAGTGTGATGACCTTGTTCTCGTATGCAAGAATTGCCTCGTTGACACTCTTAAAGAACTTGCCTTCACCCTTATTTCCAGGTCTCTCCTGAGTCAGGTAGTAGATACCAAGGACCATATCCTGTGAAGGAACGGCTACAGGACCACCATCTGACGGTTTCAGAAGGTTGTTCGGTGAT
>ENA-OPCL01002073-OPCL01002073.1-human-gut-metagenome-genome-assembly--contig:-NODE-2073-length-13702-cov-5.423610_pt1 | contig 13702 bp, 6 predicted proteins | sample MGYA00241251_ERZ501482 | MGnify/ENA primary metagenome ERZ501482 (study PRJEB25962, sample SAMEA2042581) | human gut metagenome | biome: human gut; feature: human-associated habitat; material: faeces... | reverse complement strand
GTGGATGGGTCTCTGTCACCGTCATCATCGTAGTCTGCCTGATCGGGCTGATCGTCGGCTCTTGTTTCGGCATCTTCTTCTCCGGCGAGGGCAACGGCACGGGGCAAACTATGCGGCAGGCTGTACAGGAAATTAACGCCGACTATCAGTCGCAGATCGATACCGCAAGGGCAAATCTCACCTATGATGAGCTGGAGATGTCCGGCTCCCGTGCCGTCTGGCCGGAGGTGCTGGCCGTGTATGCGGTGAAAACCACCACCGACCCCAACGATCCGCAGGAGGTCGCCACGGTGGACGATGCCAAGAAAGCCATCCTCAAAGATATTTTCTGGCAGATGAATGAAATATCTTCTCACATTGAGAGAAAGCCCGGAAAGATTATCACCGAAACCGATGACGGCCACGGGAACATTGTAGAAACCATTACAACGGTCACACACACCTACCTTTATATTACGGTCAGCCACAAGACCGCCGAAGAAATGGCAGACCGTTTCAACTTCAACGCCGATCAGCGGCAGCAGCTCTCTGAATTGCTTGCCGAGGAAAACCGTAGTATGTGGTCAGCCGTCCTTTACGGCATTTACTCTGGGGACGATGCTATCGTCACGGTGGCCTTGTCGCAGATCGGCAATGTGGGCGGTCAGCCCTATTGGTCATGGTATGGATTTAACTCCCGTGTGGAGTGGTGCGCCTGCTTTGTATCTTGGTGTGCGAATGAGTGCGGCTATATCGACAGCGGCGTTATTCCGAAGTTCGCAGGCTGTGTCAATGGGGTGCAGTGGTTCAAGGACCGTGGACAATGGCAGGACGGCAGCTTTGAGCCGTCTGCCGGTCAGATCATTTTCTTCGATTGGGACAACAAGGGCTCATCCGGTCCGCAGGACGGGCAGTCCGATCATGTCGGCATCGTGGAGAAATGCGAAAACGGCATTGTCTACACCATCGAGGGCAATTCCGGCGACAGCTGCCGACAGCGCCAATATCCGGTGGGATACTACGAAATTTTAGGCTACGGTATTCCAGAATAGATAAGAAAGAGCACGAAAAACCATATATAATGGCATTTGTTCATTTTTCTTGGCGCGAACGCAACCCCACCAAGAGAAACAAAATGCGGGCGGTGCATCAGCACCGCCCGCTGCGATCCATGCTTTTCTTACTTTTCTGCCTGCCGCTTTTTCCGGCGCTTTTCGCGTGCCTTTTTGCGCTTTGCTTTCCATTTCTGCCAGTCGCGCGCCCGCTTCTCCTTCGCACGTGTGTAGGCTTCTGCACGCGACTGAAACATGGGTTTGTACCGTTCCGGAAGATATTCGCTGAACACCTCCGCATCCCGCATCAGGAACTGATACTTGATCAGCCCATCGCCGCTTCGGATTTTATCAATGCGCTTTTTGGGAAGCGATTTCGAGGATAACAAGAGGTACATTTGCCCGGTCCCATAAAGATCAGGGACAACATTTCCCTCGTCGAAATGGCGTATCTCAACATAGCGAAGCTCCGAATACGGAATTTTGACGCTGCGCATGAAGAGTGCGTGCCACTTGACATAGCCCTCTGTTAGGGTTAATTCCCCAAAACACAGTGGCCAAAGAATATAAACAACATAGGTTCCGAGAACTACCATGAGTAAAGTGAAGAAATAAGCTACCCACCCAAAAACCAGTTCACGGATAATCAAATATGCAAGAAAGCAAGGAAACAGTGCTGCTATCATGCATGCGATTCGCCCTTCTATTATTAAAATTATGTGGGGATATAATGTTTTTCGCATATCTATCACCTCTTGAACAGATGCTTGATGCGGAACTGCGTATACCAAGAAGTAAAGCCACTCAGTATATTTTCCACGATTGTTCGGCCTGAGTTCCTCGCTTCATTTCGGATGGTGCGTCTCACAGCGTAACTTTTGGTAATGCCCCGTGCCACGACTTTCTTCCCAGCTGTTTGCTGTACTTGTTTCATCATGGGCGTAACGCTGCCTGTCATCAAGCCTCCAACCGAGCCAAAAGCGGCACCAAACAAACCTTCCGCAAAGGCTTCTCCATAATTCACCTGCTTTCCCTCAGAGCGCTGCGCGGCAATAGAACCGGCAAAAGACCCAGCACCTCCAAAAAGAGCAGATACACCGACAACAAAGAGCCCAGAACCGCCCGTAGCAATAATTAAATCTGCAGCAAAGCCTGAAACCGCGCCTGAAATTGCACCGGAAATGGCCGCTGCTTTTACGTTCTCGCCTGTGACGAGCGCAAGAGCCGCGCCCAATGCGGCACCGGTGGCCGCGCCGATAAAGGTGTTTAAGAATTCTCCGTTCGGATCACTGTTGCCAACCGGGTTATTCTCACAATACGCGAACATATTGGCGCTGAGGAAGCCGTTGGTGTCAGTGGTGGCAAAGGTGTCCGCACTGATGAACCGGCAGTTGGCGAAATCGTAGTACCGGCTCTGGAGGTAGTAGAGGCGCGTTTCGCGGTCGTAGTAGTAACCACGGTAGCGCAGGGGGTTGATGTGCCCGATGAAGGTAGGATCCGTGGTCTTTTTGCCGTCAGCACCATGCACAGAATAGTTGCCCCACGCGCCATAGTTGTAAGACGCAACGAGCGCACCGGCGGAATTCAGCAGCGCAATGACATCGCCCTGCGCGTTGAGGACGTAGTAGTAGAGCTCCGTTGTCTGGCCGTGCTTGTAGATCATGGCGAACGGCTGGTTGCCGTCGTCGTACACGAACTCGAGGGACTGCATCGCCTGGTAAACCGTATCGTCGCTGTTGCGCGTCTCCCACTGCTGGCGCATGACCTTGCCGGAGAGCGTGGTATAGGTATAGGTCGTCGTGCGCTGGTTGGAGGTCGTGTAGACCTGCTTGCCGCTGCGGACACCGGACATGTCGTAAGTATAGGAGACCTGCTTGCCGTCCACCGTCGCGGAGGCGAGCTGGCGGCCCTTCGTCCACGTGAAGGTATAGTCCTTGCCGTTGTAGTACGTGATGGGGTTGCCGGAGGATGGGAGGTCGCTCGTCTGCGACTGCCCCTCATACAGGACATCCTTGGTCGTGCCGTTTGCCGTCACGCTCGTGAGCAGATCCGGCCACGAGGGGTTGGTGTAGCCAAAGGACTTCGTGACCGTGCCGTCCTTCGTAATACTGCGGATGTTGCCCGCCGTGTCGTAGGCATAGAGGAAAGTCGTGCCGCTGCCGTTTTTCTCAGACACCAGCTGGCCCTGCGCGTCGTAGCCATACTCCTTCAACTGCGCCGCCTTGGGCACGCTCGTGCCCGCAGTGACGATCCTGGAGATGTTGCCGGCTGCGTCGTAGGTATACGTGAAGCCGCGGCTGCTTGAGCCGAACGTATAGCCCGTGCTCGCCAGACGCGTACCCATCCGGTTGCAGCCGTCGTCAGCCGCGATGCGGTCGTAGGTATAGGTGCGGTCATAGACCTTGGTCTGTGTCCCGTTCTGGTCGGGCACCGTGACGCTCTTGGACTTCAGCTGGCGGAGGTCATTGTATTTGTATTCGGACGTGATGGCGCTCCGGCCCGGAACCGTGGTCGTGATGGCGCTGATCGTGCCATCGACCTGTTTGCCGTCACTATTCTGGCCGGTGTAGGTATAGCTCTGCCGGAACGTGTCGCCGCCGAACTGCCACGACTGCGATGTGAGCCGGTTTGCGTTGTCGTACATGTGCTGCGTGAGCTGCACGAGTGTGCCGCCGCCCGTCGACTGGCGCGAATGGATGAGCCGGCCGAGGCTGTCATACTGGTAGCTGTACTGCTCCGTGACCGCGCCGCTGCCGTCCGTGACGTACTGCCGCGCAAGGTCGTTGTCGCCGCTGTAGTCGTAGTGGTACGTAGCAACGTTTTTCCGCTCATGCGTCGTTCTGTCGACATCATTATATGCGGCGGTACGCTGCCTGTCAAACGCGTCATAGGTGTAGCTGACACTGTCGCCGTTGCCGTAGGTCATCGTGGCCAGCCGGCCGTTATTGACGTTGCCCTCATATGTATACGACGCGAGGGTGACGGGCGCGGTATACCCATCTCGCTCCGCGCTCGAGGCGCAGACCTGCACGCGCGTCATGTTGCCGAAGGCGTCGTAGCCCAGCAGGTAGTGCTGCCAGAAGGGGTTGACGTTGTTTCCGCTGGCATCCGCCGCCTGCGGGAACGCCTTGCGGATGAGGTCGGTCAGCTGGGCGCGGTCGTACCGGTAGGTAAGTGCAGCCGTCTGGTCGATCGCCGTCTGCGACACGCGGTCGCGGCCGGACTGGTAGGTATAGGTCTGAGTCGCTCCGCCGGCGCTGTGGACGCTGGTGAGCTGCAGCGTTGTATCGTCATAGGTGTAGCCTGTCTGCACACCGTTTGCATCTATGGCCAGCGTGCGGAAACGGCCGGTACTGTCGTAGACATTTTGGGACTTGAGGTAATCTCCGCTGTAACCCTTGCGCGTCATGCTCGTCGTGGGGCTGCCGGAGGTGTTGTGGTAGGTGTAGTTCGTCAGCCCGGCCAGCGTATCCTCCTGCAGGTTGTTGCTTGCGTCGTACCCCAGCGTGTGCTTTGCGCCGCCGGGCGTGGTGTAGCTCTTGAGGCGCTGGGAGTCGGCGAAGAACTCGCTGGCCGTCTTGGCGCTGCCGTCCGTTGCCGCGATGGGGTTGCCCTTGCTGTCGTAGCTGTAGGTCTCCGCCGGTTCGAGCACGAGGCTGATGTTCGTGAAGTACGCGTCGTTGGCGTTGTAGTCATAGGCGCAGCGCACCGTGATCTCTTTTACCCTCTCATCGCGCTTGCCCGGCACGATGACGCCCGATGCAAACTGCCAGTCCGCGTAGTCCCCGTTGAAGCTCACGTACTGGTTTTCGGTCGTGCCGTCGGTGTAGGCAATCTCCGCGACAAGGCCAAAATACCGCTCGTCGCCGTCCTCATGCTTGCGGGCCGTGCCGCCGACGGAGTTTGCCTTGCCCCAGCCGGAGAGCAGGAACGTCGCCTCATCTGCCAGGAGATTGAGCGGGATGACCTGGTGCGTGCGCGCGTAGCCGTTCATCGTGTTGCTGACACGCATGGATTTGCTCAGCGGCTGGCCGACCGGGTGCTCATCGCTGATCGTGTAGCTGTTTGGGACCCAGCCTTCCGGTTTCCCGTTGACGAGCCACGCAAATCTGCCATTTTGCACCAGGTTGATCTCGGAGGCGGCCTCGCTCTCTTCCAGCAGCAGGTCGTCGCAACAGGCCGTGCCGTCCGCTCGATCCTGCAGGAACGCCATGTAGTATGTGCCCGACGTCTCCGGCATGAACGTCACGCTGATCTTCTCCCAGCCGCGGTTGATCGAGGCATCCGTTTTGTAGTTCACCTGTTCGCTTTTCCACGGCGAGGCACACGCCTGCGACAGATCCGCGATCTGGTCGGCCGTGAGTGCCGCAAGATACACGCTGCCGTTGGAATCAAACGCGGTCATGTCGCATGTGTTCACATAGCCTGAGAAGGTGTACGTTGTGCCTGCCTGCAGGGTGGCTTCCTGATACACGCCGCTGCCGCGCGCCGTGGTTTTAATTGAGGCGTTGCCAAGGCGCGCCTGGTTTCCGGACTGTGTACCCGCCGAGGCAGACGTGCTGAATGAAAGCTGCGCCCAGTTGTCCGCAGCGTTGCCTGTGCAGGTCTCCAATCCGGAGTTGGACAGCATGTTGAACGACGATATGCCCATAGCCGCCGCGCCGGTCAGGCGGTTGTTCGTTTTGCTGGTGCCGCTGTTGTCCGTGTAGCTGGCGGCGCTGGCACCGATGATCTCTGAGTAGTCCGTGTTGCTGTCATAGGTGCAGATCGTCTTGCCGAAATGGTCGAGCACGCAGGTCATGACCGTGTCGTCGGCCGTGTCCCGGGTATGGTCCGGCCCGTAGAAGCGGTACGACGTCTGGTGGATGCCGTTGCGGTAGGCATGGAAGGCGCTGCCGGTCTGCTTTGCCCCCGAGGTGTTGGCAAATTCCTGCACGCGGAACGTGGACACGACGCCGAGATTGTAGGTGTAGGTAATGTCCAGTCCGTACTGGCTCTCGGCATCATACAGCGTCGACAGACGGCCGCCGCTGCCGTTATACGCGTAGGACACGGACGTGCCGTCTGCATAGGTCACCTGCGTCAGGTGACCGCCGGAGTCGTAGCTGTAGTTCGTGCTGCGACCGGCGTAGTCCGTCACGCTGGAGAGCCGGTCGCCGCTGTAGGTCAGGTTCGCGACCGTCTGGAGCGTCCTCGGATTGTCGTTGCTGCCGCTGTTGATGTCCATGACGATCTGCACGAGCCGGTTGCTGGCAGAACCCTTGACCGGCTTCCACGCGCTGCCGACGCTGCTGTACGCTGCGTTGTAGGCGAAATAGATTGTGTTGCTGTTGTTGTCCGTGACGGAGATCAGGTAGCCGTTGTGGAACACCCACGTGTGGTACTTGTCCATGTCCGTCATGGTATAGATCGTATTGCCGCCGCTGGTGGACTTGACGATCTTCAGGCTGAGGCCGTCCTCGTCCTCATAGGTGTTGGTTGCCGTCTTTCTGAAGTAATGCTCGGTGCCGTCCTCGTCGTTGTAGACCAGATACGTCTCGTCGCCGACCTTGCACTCCACCACCGTCTGCTGCGCAGAGAGCTTCCAGCCGACGCCGACTTGCATGGACGTGTAGTCACAGGTGTGAATACCGCCCGCCTCGTTATTGGAAAATTCGATGCCGGAGGTGGCGCTATTATAGATGTGGCGCAGCGCATAGGATGCCGGCTCCAGCGAGAGGGAGACATCCGCACGGTCGAGCGTGAACTGGTTCGTAAAATTATGGATAGAAAGATCTCCGGCTTTTCCCGCCGATGCCTCCTGATAGGTATAGTAGCTCTCCAGACCGACCGGATTGCGGTAGTACACCGCAAAATACGGGCTGTGGTCGTGGTATCCGCTGCCGATCAGGTTGGCAACACGGTAATTCTCGATGCAGTCCATTGTCTCGAGTATTAGGCCGATTGTCTCTGAACCAGTGACGGAACGTTCAACAATCGCTCGTGAAATATCCCATGTGATATATTCCCCGAGTGTGCCTTTACTAACCTTTTGGTAATCCAATATCGTGCGATCGAAAGATAATGCACCAGCATATACATCGTTCCATGTCAAGCTTGACACATTTGACACTGTTCCGTCACATATATGTGCTTCCACTGTTAGATTTCCGTCGGGTGCAGCTCCGCCAAAGTGGTTGGAAGCGAAGAAGCCTGCATGATACAGAGCAATCTTTGCCTGTAGAGGAACACAACCGTTGGGGATTTCGGGCAAATTCAATTTCATATAAATGTCGCACGAACCGTACGAACGATCCTCAATATAACCACAATATTGATCTGCCGCATTCGGGGCGACAGAATTCGGGGCTGCATAACGGACATACGTCGTCAGAACGTTGCCCTTGTTGTGCAGCAGGATCGTCGGGTCGAGCGTCACGGGGTAGGCACGCTCCGGCGCGTTCATCCACTCCGGATCCGCCTCCACGGTCAGCAGATAACCGCCCGAGACGCGCTCGAGCTTGTAGGCGGCGTCCTCCAGTGACGTTGCGCCGTCGGCATCCGCCAGATACGGTGCCGGGATCTCGTAGACCGGCTCGCCGTCGGCACCGCGCAGCAGCACAGAGCCGTCGGCCTCAAGCGTCGGCGTCAGGCCCTGCAGGTTCAGCACAAACGAGTAGGCATACTGTTCCTGCGGCTTCTCGATGATGATGCTCTCTTTTACGTTATATCCATAGTTCTGGTACAGCAGGCTGACGCCGTCCATCACGTTGTCGAACGCAACGCTGGAGCGGATTTTCTGCGGCTGGATCTTGTCTTTCTCCGCCAGCTTGCTGAAGGTGCGCATTTTGGCCCCCGGGTTTTCCATCCTGGCCGCCGCCGTGGACGTGACCAGCGTATACGCCGCGTCGTCCAGCAGCGGCAGCTCCTCTGCCGTCTCCTGCTGCGGCGCATCCGTCTCCGCCGCGGCTTCCGCGGGTGCTCGCTGAAGGTCTGCCTCCGTCTGCTCCGCCTCCTGCGGCTGGTCGGCAGTCTCCGGCGCCGCTGTTTCTTCGGGGGCTGCCGTTTCCTCCGCTGCTGGAACGTCCGGCGCGACCGCCACAACGTCGCGGCTGCTGCGCCGCGCCAGCGACATCGACACGCTCTGCCCCTGATACGCCGTCTCGAACAGGAAGCCGCTGTCGAGCGACGCGGCAAATTTCCGCGTCATGTCTCCCGCCTTGGCAACATACTGCTGACCGGTTTTCTGCAGCGTGTTGTCGATCTCCTCCCAGGACCCGTCCGCCGTCTGGTAGTGCACTGCCGTCTCGTACTCCACCAGCATGTAGCCCCCGTCCCGCAGCCGGAAATGCTTGACGGATTCCTCGCGCAGCGCGTCCTCCTCGCCGACGATCTCCGCATCGTCGTCTTTCATGGACACCGTTTCGCTGTCTGTACTGATGTCCAGATCGTTTGTTTCGTCGCCGACACCGAATGCCACCACCGGCAGCAGCTGCACCAGCAGCGTCAGCACCAAGATGAGGGATATGCTCTTCTTTACGCCTTCTTTCATATTTCTTTACCCCACAAAGTAAAATTTTGTACGTTTCTGTAAAAAAATGAAACGTATTGGTGTAATTATGACAAACCCGTTTTCCTCTGTCAATACTGTTTTTATATTTTTGATAGAATTTATTAGAAAATATAATTCCAAAAGATGACCATGAAAAATGATCTCCTTCTCTCCGCTATAATGTTCGCATGTTTTTTGTTTTGGGGCTTGACTTTTGTTAATGGAGCTTCATTATAGTAAGTAATTGTTATAGCAGCGCCATTCATGTCAACTGTATAAGTATCGACAAATAAGCGATGCAACAAATACGAAATCATATATCCCGCCAAATAAAAAAACGAATGTTGGCGGGCTGATTCGCTGCGCGTATATCCCTCCAATCTGAGTTTTTTAGATTGGAGGGATTTTTTGTGCTTATTTGTTTGCGAACCGCCTTTCCTGCAAAAAGTAGCAAATTTTATTTCATTCTATAGCCTGCGTTGCGAATGGTGAGTTCCTCAAAAAGTGCTCTCCGAGCAATGAAATATGTAGTAAAAACAGCCACCCCATATAGATTATACTCATTTGTTTTGCAGGCCTTCGCTTTCTGCAGATGCATTTTCCTATGTCTGCGCTTTTCGGTCTGCAGCGTAGGCTGCCGCAGTCCTCCGCACGATTTGGATTTTCAAAATTCAAATCGAAACGGAGGAAAATATCATGGATGGAAACCATCCGAAACGAAGGAAGGACAAATACAATCCCTATACCATCGGCACGACCGGGGACGGCCGCCACTGGCTGACCTTTTCGGACGGACAAGGCAATCGGCATCATTTTGAGATCAGCGCTGCCGTGTTTGCGTTGTTTGATTCCTTTGAGCTGGACGACCTCTCCTATCTGAACGAAGTGGATCGCCACTATGAGCAATCGGAGCTTATGGAGGCATCGTTGTATGACCGGGCCGTGCATCGTCCGGCGACGGTCGAAGAAAGCGCTTTGCAGAGCATGGAATATGCGCAGTTACATAGAGCGATCTCCGAACTGCCCGAAATACAAAAGCGGAGGTTGATCCTCTACTATTTTCAAGGCTTGACCTATGAGCAGATCGCAGGAATGGAGGGATGCACTTTTCAGGCCGTTGCAAAATCGGTTGCGGCCGCCGAAAAAAGATTGAAAAATTTTTTTGGAATAGGTGGTTGAAAAATAGCCTTTAAGTGAGGAAACAGGTGGAGAGGTACGAAAACTCTCTGCCTGTTTTCCTTTTCGGCAAGCAGGGATGGCCTTTGACAACCGAATACCCATTCATCAAGCACATTCCTATTGCCATTGCGAAAGCATGAGCCACATTAGCGGCTGCGCCACAATCCGCATTGCGGGGAGCGATATACAGTCGGCTATCACGGGCGGGTGGCTCCCGCCCCGGCGACGACCGGCAATAGGGCTAACGATACTCCCGTCCAGCCACAGTCCGAGCGTGATAAGCGGCATTTCGACCGTGAAGCCGTCGCAGGCAATGGGGGCGGTCATGAGAGAACCTCGTGAGGGTGAAATCCCCGTGGAGCCGACAGCCATCGGCCGCTTGATGACTTCCCAATAGGAAATCGGGGTGTCGAGGACAAATAGATTTTCTTCAAAATACTACGGTCAAGCGGCGGGACGGGTCAGACGAAACAGAGAATGTTTTATCTCTCACCAACCTCAATTCTGTTCTGCCGCTTGACCTCTACATAGGCGGAAACGCCTAAATACACAAAGGAGGTCATCACAGAATGAACCACACATATTTGCGCGGCGATATGTATTACGCCGATCTGGGCTGGGGCATCGGCTCTGAGCAGGAGGGCTACCGTCCCGTCGTGATCATCCAGAACAATGTCGGGAACAAACACAGCCCCACGGTCATTATCGCTTCCATTACGAGCAAAACCGGCGTGAAAGCCAAACTTCCTACCCACTACTACATCGACGCCGAGGACGGCTTGGAACTGCCCTCCATCGTCCTGCTGGAACAACTGCGCACCGTCGATAAGCGCCGCTTGGGCAACTTCATCGGGCACCTGTCCGAAAAGCACATTTGCGGCATCAATCATGCGTTGGCGGTCAGCATCGGTCTGATCGAAAGCGTCCCGAAAAAACTGATCCTCTGCCTTTGCAGCACCTGCGCCGATAATTTCTACGGCACGGGTGCTTATTATTTGCGCAGGATCGACCCGCACCAAACGGCAAAAGACACTTGCACCTACTGCAACAGCAGAAAAGGGCTGGATTATGAGATTGTCCGCAAATAGCAGATGTTTTATCGTGAAAAACTAAATTTGCACAAGTGACGCTCTGCCTTTCGGGTGATATAATCTTCTTGTCTTACAGGACAAGCAGGTACAATCAAGTCGCTTGTGAGAAAGGAGTTATTTGGTTGGAACAGATTGTACCGAAACACTCTGTCGGAAAGCGGACATACTCTGTCGATGAGATACGCTCCATACTGAATATCGGGCGTAGAAAAGCATATGAACTGTGCAATTCGGGAGAGTTCAAAATCGTCCGTATCGGCAGAACCATAAGAATTTCAAAACTCTCTTTCGATGAGTGGCTTGACAATATCACTGATAACGGAGGTATTTGATATGGCTTCAATCGTAAAGAGAGGTAAAACATATTCTGTCGTTTATTATGAGGGCGAGGGTTCAAATCGTCATCAGGTATGGGAATCGGGGCTGAGCTATTCAGCAGCCAAATCCCGCAAAGCAACGATTGAATATGAGAAAGAACAGAACACCCATGTGGATCACAATGACATTACCGTAAGCGAGTTCTTGTATGAGTTCATCGAGAAATACGGTGAGAAAAAATGGGTGGCATCAACCTATGACGGAAATGTCGGCTTGCTCGAAAATTATGTCCATCCCTATTGGGGCGACAAAAAACTTCGCAGCATCCGCACCAAGACCGTCGATGACTTTTATCATTTTCTGCTGAACGAAGCAGAGCCGGCAACCAATATGGGCAAACCAAAACGGGAGCATATCAGCCCTTCAACCATTCATGACATCCACAAGGTTCTGCGATGTGCTTTCAATCAGGCGAAAAAGTGGGAGTACATTGCAAAAAATCCATTTTTGGATGCGACACTGCCGGAGCACAAGGAGGCTAAACGGGATGCCTTGACTCCCGAACAACTGCAAAGAGTGTTAGACTTTACTGACCGCACCGACATCTACGACTTATATGTGATGCACTGTGCGATACAGCTGGCATTTGCTTGTTGTATGCGCGGCGGCGAGGTCGGCGGAACGCAGTGGGAGCGCTTTAGCCGGAGTGATCAGGTACTATACATCGACCGTGTGATTGACCGTGTTGATAAGAAACTGATTGAAAAACTGCCCAAAATGGACATCCTTTTCCGCTTTCCAAACCTCTATCCAGGCACACGGACGGTAATTGTCTTAAAGCAGCCGAAAACGGAGGGCAGTATTCGTACCGTCTACATCCCTGAAACCGTTGCAAAGAAGCTCGAAAAGCTCAGAGAGATGCAAATGAAGCTGAAACTGGAGCTTGGCGACGACGGTTATATGGATTATGGTCTGATTATCTGCCAAGCCAATGGCCGTCCGATTATGACCGAGCATCTGAATAAACGATTCAAGGAAGTCCTTATTGGCCTGAACGACCCGACTATCAATGTCGATAATGTCGTGTTTCACAGCTTACGGCATACGAGTACAGGCGTAAAACTTCGGCTCTCCAAGGGCGATCTGAAAGCGGTACAGGGTGATGGCGGATGGAACTCTCCCGATATGGTGACTAAGCGCTATGCACACATCCTCGATGAGGATCGCCGTCGCCTTGCTGATGAGATGGAGCAATCCTTTTACAAAGGCAAGGCAGAAGAAGCGCCCGTTGCTGCCGCACCCGCGCTTGATGCAGAAGCTCTTGCGAGCCTGCTTGCCAGCAATCCTGAACTACTCAAAAAGGCTTTGGAGTCTGTCCAGCTTGCTAATAACACCTGATTTTATTAGCAGAGAGCAAATTAGCAAAACGCACCGTATTAGCAAACGGGCTGAAAACCGAATGAAAATGCCGTCGATAATGCGGTGCGTATTAGCAAAATGCCAGCCGTGGAAATACGGAAAAGGTGATTGGTCTTGAGCACGAAACACATAGCCTGCGACTAGCAATTAGCAAGCAGCCCAACACGGCAGAAAAAAGGAAAGCCGAAAACCCTTGAAAACAAAGGCTTTCGGCGTTGTTTGTGGCGCGCCAGAAGGAACTCGAATCCCCGACCTTCCGCTTAGGAGGCGGACGCTCTATCCAACTGAGCTACTGGCGCATATCCGTTTTCGGCCGACGCTGACGCGCGCCGCCGGGCTGCACCGCAAGGGTACAGCAGCGTTATTTTAGCGCAAACGGCGGCGTGTGTCAACGGTTTGCAGCGTATGGTTGCACACCTGTGCAGATTATGGTATCATAGTCGAACTGTGCGCAAAGGAGGCTGCCGTATGCGGCTCATTCGAGAGGAAAAAGACTTCATCCGGGACGCGATTTTGCTCATGCTCCCGATGATCCTGCAAAACTTTGTGACGTTTTCCATGTCCATGGCCGACACGTTCATGGTCGGCGTGCTCGGCGAGACGGCGCTCGCCGCCGTGACGATGGCAAACAGTCCGTTTTACGTCATGCAGCTGATGATCTTCGGCGTGCAGAGCGGCATGAGCGTGCTCGTGGCGCAGTATCACGGCCGCGGCGATCAGGAGGCCATCAACCGCGTCATGGGCATCGCGCTGTTTGTTTCCACGACGATCTCGGGCTTGCTCGCCGTGACGGCGTTTTGCATCCCGGAGCAGATCATGCGCGTGCTCACCAACAACGCTGACCTCGTCGCGCCCGGCGCGGCGTATACGCGCTACGTCGGCTTTTCGTACTTCTTCGCCGCCATCAGCGGCGTGTACATCGCCGCGCAGCGCAGCACGGAAAATCCCCGCCTCGGCGCGGTGCTGCTCACCGTATCCGGCGCGCTGAACATTTTCCTCAACTGGGTGCTTATCTACGGCAAGCTCGGCGCGCCCATGCTCGGCTGCGCGGGCGCAGCCATTGCAACGCTCATCAGCCGCGCGTTCGAGGTCGCGGTGCTGTGCGTGTATGCCCGGTTCAGCCGCCGGCTGGG
>ENA-OPCL01002070-OPCL01002070.1-human-gut-metagenome-genome-assembly--contig:-NODE-2070-length-13724-cov-3.362499_pt1 | contig 13724 bp, 8 predicted proteins | sample MGYA00241251_ERZ501482 | MGnify/ENA primary metagenome ERZ501482 (study PRJEB25962, sample SAMEA2042581) | human gut metagenome | biome: human gut; feature: human-associated habitat; material: faeces... | reverse complement strand
CAGCGAAGAGTCAATTTACACGAACCCCGCCGATCACGCAAATCGACCCTTCCAAAGATACCCTAAAACCGTTGCAAATAAACACATCCCTCGGCGTGTCGAAAAAGGCCTCCGAACGGCCGTACAGCCAGTCTAGACCCCGAAGACAACGCCTACATGAACCAAAAACAAACTATAAACGGCGTGTCATACCCATATACATCTCATTCCCATGTGATGAATACCCAAATGCAATCGCAAATCATGATTCCAGCGGAACAGAAAGAACAGAAATACAAAAGAGACGCGAAGAAGCATGAAACCTGGCTGCACTTGCGACGGCACGCACGCTGAAATACAACAAGAGCCGCCGACTCAGGGAAGTCGACGGCTCTCGCTGTTTCAATTGTTATTCAGTTATGTTTTGACCTGTGAGAAGGAAGTGAGATCAGGCAGTGACCTCAGCCTTGGCCTTCTTGCGATCCATGTAGCGCTTGATAGCCAGAGCCTCAAGTGCGATCACCAGGATTGCGGTCACGCCCCAAGCCACGTACATGGCGGTCTTCCAGATCGGGGTGGCGACCTTCGGCTCACCGTCTGCATACTGCCAGCTGTTGGCGGCGGTGTACAGAATATTGTGGGCGGCGGTACGCATGGCCTTCACGGAGGTTGCGGACTTGTCGGTGATGTGGTTGGTGATGGAGGTGGTAGCCAGCATGGAATCGTTGCCGTTACGGATCTCCTGATCACCGTTCTGGTAGCCGTAGCCGCCGAAATAATCGGTCAGGACGAAGCCCTTGAAGCCCCACTCGTCACGGAGCACGGTGTTCAGCAGAACGTTGTTGCCACCGGCATAGGTGTTGCCGATGTAGTTGAAGGCGCTCATCACGGCCTGTGCGCCGCCTTCCTTCACGCTCATCTCGAACGGCTTGAGGTAGATCTCACGCATGGCCTGCTCGTTGGTCCAGGTGCAGAGCATCTCAGTACGCTTGGTTTCCTGATCGTTCAGTGCGAAGTGCTTCATGAAGGAGTACACGCCCTTCTCCTTGGCGCCGGCGATCTCGTTGGATGCCATGACGCCGGAGAGCAGGGAATCCTCGGAGAAGTACTCGAAAGTACGGCCGGAGAATGCGTTGCGGTGGATGTTCATAGCCGGAGCGTACCAACCAGCAACATGCATGTCGTGAGCCATATCGCCGATCATCTCGCCGAACTGCTTGGCCAGATCCTTGTTCCAAGTGCAAGCGAATGCGGTGGAAGCCGGGAAGCCGATGGAGCCAACACCAGTGAAGTTGTTGTTCAACGAGGCCGGGCCGTCAGCGTCGGTGAGCTGGATCTTGCCGACGGAGGAGACGGCCGGAGTGCCGTAACCGCCGTTGGCAATGAGGTTGTCCATATCGTCGAAGGTCAGCTCGTCAAGCAGCTTCTCCCAATCAGCATCGTCGTAATCCTTGCCGTACATGTCGGCCAGGCGGAGGCCATTCTTGGCACCGGTGGTCGGCATCTCGTCGGAATCGTCGTTGAACTGAGACGGATCGTAGTTGGCGTTGTTGTAGAAGGTTTCCTTTGCCTTATCAGACATTTCGAAGTTGGTCGGAGCGGCGGTGGCTTCCTTGTAGTTTGCGAAATGTCCTGCACGGCTCAGGTAGGTCACATCGCCTGCAGCATCATCGAACTGGTTGGTGGCCACGGTCTGGTCGCCATTGTGGGTGTTCGAATCGGAGTCGTAGGTGATGGTGTCGTCCACGGTGATCTTCTTGGAGCCGATCACAGTGTGGGAGTCGGAGTTGATGGAGATGTTGTAATCGCCCTTTTCGAGCACGTATGCCTTGGCATTCTTGTAATCATAGGAAGCCATGTCATCGTCTTCGAATTCAACGGTCACGTCCTCGGAAGCGCCCGGCTCAAGCTTCTCGGTCTTCTCGAAGCCAACCAGGTTGGCACTGGCCTTTTCGATGCCACCTTCGGTGTACGGCGGGTTGTAGTAGACCTCAACAACATCCTTGCCAGCGGTGTCGCCGGTGTTGGCGACGGTCACATCAACGGTGACCTTGCCATCCTTGTACGTCACATCGTTGAGCTTCTGCTCGAAGGTGGTGTAGCTCAGACCGTAACCGAACGGGAATGCAACCATGGAATCGTAATCGATGGCACCTTCGGCCGCTGCGGTCTCATAGAACTTGTAGCCCACATAGATGCCTTCGGAGTAGTTCACAAAGCCCGGGATGGCGGTGACTTCGTCACCAGTGAAGCCCGTGTACTTGGCGGCCTTGTCTTCCATGTTGGTGTATTCGAACTTGCCGAAGTTGTTGTAAGACACCGACTGGGTGAGATCCTTCAGGAAGGTGTCGGAAGTCTTGCCGGACGGGTTGGTATCGCCGGCAAGCACGTCACCGAGTGCGGAGAAGCCGGTCTGGCCTGCAGGCGGGCACCACACGACGGATTTGATCTGCGGATAGTCGTTCAGGAAGTCGAACTGGAAGGTGTTGGCGCCGTTGTAGACGAACGTGACCTTGTTGAAGTTCTTGGTGACCAGGTCGAGCATATCGCGCTCGGTCTGGCTCAGCTGCAGGAAGCTTTCGCCGTCCTTGAAGTCCTCGTAATCCTTGGAGTTGTTCTCATAGGTGATGCCTTCGGCCTTCATGTTCATCGGAAGGTCAGCGCCCTCGCCACCGACGCGGGTGAGCACTACAACAGCCTCATCGGAGAAGCTCTTGGCATCGGAGATCAGGGAATCGGAATACTGGTCGGCCGGAACCTCAGGCAGGGTCCAATCCTGTGCCCACATGCCAACAACTGGGCGATCTGCACGGTAATCGGTGTACAGCTTGGTCAAGTCGGCGTTGGTCTCGATGCCGGCTTCCTTCATGCCATCAAGCAGGGAAACGGTGTCATACTGGTCAGACATGGAGCCGGAGCCGGTGCCGCCGTATACCGGGTTGGTGGAGCCCCAACCGAACACGTTGACCTTCTTGTTAGCCAGCGGCAGGTTGGAATCATCGTTCTTCAGCATGGTGATGGCTTCCGACTGCACTTCCTTGGCCAGCTCGTTGGCCTTGGAAACAGTGGTGTCAGACAGCATGTACTTGGTGATGGTCGCGTTGTTGAGCAGCGTCGACAGCGGACCGGACAGCATCATGGAAACCGCGACGACAATGCCGACCAAAGCCACAAGCCAAGACTCGGAGTGGATGATCTTACGGGTCGCCACTTCCTTCACCGTCTTCTTGTTGACGGCAAAAGTAATGATCAGCGCGAGCACAAATAGCACGCCAATCGCAATCAGGTACGGCGTCAACGAACCGATAACGTTCATGACGTCAGCCATGTTGATTTGCAGCATGGTCTGCCTCCTCCTTGATTCTCATAACCAAACGACATGCAGGCTCCGATTTCCTCATCGAAACCAGAAATCATGCAACGCTGCCCCGCGTCACGCAATTTCCAGAAGTGAAGACACTTCTTCATGTCGATGTTTCGATTTCACCAAAATCCGCGAAAAAAGCACCCTGATTTTTCCCAGCCTGTCGTTTCGCGTGCATAATCTGCATACCACCTGCGCATGTAAAACTACCATTCGTGCACATATAATCCCGTTGCGCGCATGCATCTGGCACAATGTGCGCTCATCCGCAGATTGTTGCAACATCCTTGCCTTGATTGCGGAAATCATCGATCTTCATTGCGCTTCCAACTCCATAATCGCAATTCCTGCGATATTTTCGGCACACTACAGCGAGCTGTTCCAGCGGCAACTTACGTAAGGCAAGTACCATGGGTGCCATGAGCGACTTAAGCGCATTGAATCTGGAGGCAGGCAGCCTCGTTGGCGGATACACGTTGATTTCCCGGCTTGGATCGGGGGCGATGGGATCGGTCTGGCGCGTGCGCGATGACGGCGGACACCAGTATGCGATGAAAATTTTGCGCGATTCCCTTGCCGAGGACGATGCGTCCAGCGAACGCTCCCGCGATCAGCTGACCGCACGCGAGCGCCTGCGTAGGGAGGCTATGGCGCTGCAGAAAGTGCGTCATCCGGGCGTGTGCGGCATTGTGGATATGGAATTGGATGATGCGCTGGCCTTCATTGTGACCGAGCTGATCGAGGGCAAGAATCTACGTGAAGATGTGCGCGCCAACGGCCGGTATGTGGGCGATGATTTGGAACGGCTGGGACGCAAGCTGATCGAGGCGGTGAAGGCTGTGCATGCGGCCGGTATTGTGCACCGCGATATCAAACCGACGAATGTGATGGTGTCGAATACCGGACCGGTATTGGTGGATTTCGGCATTGCCATGGGCGAGGGCGAAAGTCATGTGACTCGTACCGGATTGGTGATGGGCACGCCTGGATTCATCGCGCCGGAAATCATCGACGGTGCCGAATCCGATGAGATGAGCGATTGGTGGTCGGTGGCGAGCGTGCTGGCATTTGCCGCCACTGGCGAGCCGGTGTTCGGCACGAAACCGATGATGGCGGTATTGGAGCGTGCTGCCGCGGGAAGCGCGAATTTGGCGGGATTGCCGGCTGGGACCATGGCCGCGTTCCGTTCGGCGTTGGATCCGGATCGTACGAAACGTTGCACTCCAGACGAGTTGTTGCAGGCGATTGCGTTGGATGCGTTGAATCCGCAAGCTTGGATTTCGGGGAATACTTCGGATGCCGCCGATAGTGCCGGGTCGGAGGCGATGCTCCCTTTTGATGGATCGCCCGACAATCCACGAATGCTTTGGCGGGCGTTAGACCATGTGACGGGAGAAGACGCCATCGGCACGCGCACCTTGCCGCAATTCGTTGAGGCCACGCAGGCAATCGGCGCAACCGTTATTGCTGACATAACCGATACCGTTATTGCCGATGCGCCCGATGTCGGCACCTCGGTCATGGATATCAACGCGCATACCGCAACCATTCCTCTTGGCACCGGCACGCGCGTGCTGCCTGTCAATAGTGGGGATACCAGTGTGCTGCCGCAAGATACACCGCAATCCACGCGGGTGATGCCGGTCCAGGACGCTTGGAATCCCGCTCAAGAGGCCGCACAGATCGACCCGGCCATCAAACCTGCATTGCAGCGCATCGCCAACCAGCGGCCTCCTGCCGTAATACCGAACGCATCGGTTGAAATGGCGCAAAGTGCGCAGCCACAAGACATGCAAACATCTGCCGTGCCAACCGCACCGGTCACTCCGGCCGCGCCGCTCAACCCGAACGTGCCGCAGAGTGTACTGCAGCCGCCGAATCCGGCCGACGTGCAACGCGGCGAACTGCTAGGCAGAGGCGTGCCCCTCTGCGTGCTGATGGCGATTCCTGTGGCCGCATGCGGCCTGTTCTCGCCATGGATCGCCCTGATCGCGGGCGCGCTGCTGGCCTGGTTGCTCGCCACCATTGGATTCAATATGGAGGCGCAGCTGGAACGCGAAGGCCGCCGTGGGGGCAGCCGCAGGGCTTCCGACTGGTTCGCCCGCGCCGCCACGCTGCCTTGGCATGTGCTCAAGGGGCTGGGTTATGCGGTGCCACGCGCACTGATCATGGCGGTCATCGCCGCATTAGGATTGACGATTGCCACAGTCACGCTGCAACTGCCGTTTGCCATGGTTGATACGTCGATATTCGGATTCACGATTCCGCTGCCGACCTGGATTGAAGGGCCGGTTTCGCAAAGCGGCGCCGCCCAGGCCGGTTGCTGCGCCATCGGCTGGCTGGTATGCGCCCTCGCTCCGGGAGCATTGGTGCTGCGATTGGGTGCCGGCGCATTGCGCGGCCGCCCGAAATCCGGCACCACTGCCGAATCGTACGATATGTAGTGACGCCATCTCACGAAATACGCAGCGAAAATCAAAAATCGGCAAACGTTTGCAATCATCAGAAAAACATCAGATAATCGCACGTAGTATGGCAACGTGAGCTTTTACGAAATACTTCATTCAGCAATAGCGTGCCCACACTACTATGGTGCACAGCATCGTGATGTGAACATCGAAAGGAATGTGGATGGCCCAGAACAGTAAGGATGCGCAGAAGCGCGCCAGCCGCGCCGAGCGTAGGGCCGCTGAGGCCGCGGAGATGAAGGCTCGCGCCGAACAGATGGAGAAGGAGCGCAAGCAGCAGACCCTCATCGGCGCCATCGTGATGGCGGTGCTGGTGATCCTGGTGGCGATCGGCGCGTTCACCGTGTATCACAACATGCACAAGAACACCGAAACGCAGGCTTCCACCCAGACCGTGGAAGAAGCGTACGACAAGCTGCAGCAAGTCGAAAACACCCCTAAGCTCGTCGATAAGAAGGGCGGATTGCTGATTTCGAAGGATGGCTACGGCAAGTCCGTCGAAGGCGCACCGACTGTTGCGATCTACATGGATTTCCTGTGCCCGGGCTGCGGCAATCTGCATCGTCAGCTTGATGAGGATCTGCAGAAGATGGTCGACGCGGGTCAGATCAATCTTGATTTGCATTTCATGGCGTTTATGGACAAGTGGTCCACCGACGATTATTCAAGCCGCGCAGCGAATGCCGCGATCTATCTGGCCGAGCATGACAGCGATCCGAGCCATCTGATCACCTTCCTCGAAAAAATGTACGCCGAGGATTTCCAGCCTGAGGAAAGCTCGAATTACAAGTCCGTCAGCGACGATCAGATCAAGGAACAGATGATCGCCTCGGGAGTTTCCGAGGATGTGGCGGACAAGGCGTTCGGCCGCGACTACCAGGATTGGCTTGACGCCATCGACACCTATACGCCGAAGCGCTCCGAACTGTGGAACACGTCCGGAACCTACAAAGACAGCATGACCACCCCAACGGTGACCATCAACGGCAAGTTCTGGGATATGAACCAGTTGAGCACTGCGCAGGAGACCATTGAGGAAGGCCTGCTGGAGGCCATCGGAATCAAGTCCGACGACATCGGCAAGGAAGGCGTGATGCCCTCCATCGGCTCCGACAAGGATCCGATCTCCAACACCACTGGCGAGTGATCAGCCCTACGCAATCCTCATAATCGAAAAATTATACCCCCCCTACTCGCCAGCGTGCCAGCCAAAGCGCAGTTCCAAGTTGACGGCATCGGGCACGCTGGTTATGCTATTCAATCGTTGCCGTTTTTATGCATTATGCTAGAAAGCGGCACAAGCCTCCTTAGCTCAGATGGCCAGAGCGGCCGCCTTGTAAGCGGCAGGTCGTCGGTTCGATCCCGACAGGAGGCTCGAAACCCGTTTTGACGGGCTTTGACCTCTTACCATGGGTAAGTGATCCAGAAGCCTTCCCCCAACTTATGGCTTCTGGCGACCGGACGAGGCTTCCCCCAACCTGCCTTGTCCGGACAGGGGGCAGGACATCCCCTTCTCTCCTGCCCCCTTTTTTCTTTACTCCTTTTCCTCGAAAATGTGGCGGTATAGATAAAGCCAGCGGAAACCATGCCATTCGTCCCGATCTGACCGTTACAATGACGGCGATGTAGGCAGTCGCTGGAAAGAGGACGTATGACAAGAAGGTGGACCCCCCGGAGATTCGTGACGCTTCGGCGTGTTCGAGTGACGGCATGCGTGGTCTCGTTGACGCTCGCCTCGACGCTCGCATTCGGCGTAGGCGCGCGCAAAACCGTGGCTCTGACCATCGATGGCGAAACCACCACCGTAACCACATACGCGATGAGCGTCGACCGTCTGCTGCAGGAACGCGGCGTGAAGGTCAAAACGCATGATCTCGTGGAATCCACCAGCCCCACCAGCATGCTGAGCAACCATGACGTGGTGACGGTACGAAGCGCCTACCAGACCACCATCACCATCAACGGGCAGGAAGTGCCCTTCTGGACAGTGGCGACCAGCGCCGAACAGCTGATCGGATTCTTCGAACAAAACGAAGCAGACGCGGCAAAAGTCACCGTCAATATCGACAACGTGTACAACAAACTCACCGGCGGACTGATCATCAACCAAAACGGGCCGGTCACCGTCATCGCAGACGGGCAAAGCTCCGAATCGCCGAATGGCAAACTGCCGGCGGCCTCCATTCTTGACTCCAAAGGCATCACGCTGAACAAGGAGGATCGCGTCAGCGTCGAAAAAGACAACGGCGAAACGATCCTGCGCGTCCGCCGCGTGACGCACGGCGAGGAAACACGCACGAAAGCGGTGCCTTTCGGCACGCAAACCATCGTCGATCCCAGCCTGCAGCCCGGCGAAGTCGTAGTCAGGCAGGAAGGCGAGGACGGCGAAATCCAGCAAACGTACGACGTCACGTATGTGGACGGCGAGAAGGAAAGCGAGACGCTGACCAACGAAACGACCACGAAAATCGCCCTCGATCAGATTATCGCAGTAGGACCGGCAGCATCTTCCGACGATTCGGGATCGGATGACGGATCCGGCAATTCCGGAGATACCGGCAAATCCGATAATTCCGGAAAGAACGACAATTCGAACAAGAACAACAATTCCGATAATTCCGACAAGAAAGACGATTCGAACGGTAATTCCGGCAATACGGATAATTCAGACGACAACAAGAAGGACGATTCCGGATCGAAAACGGACCCGGATCCGACGCCAACTCCAGACCCGACCCCCACGCCAACTCCTGACCCGACCCCCACGCCGGATCCGACGCCCACCCCGACACCGCAACCTTCCGATCCTTCGGCAGGATGCCGCCTCTATCACCCCTCCCCCGCGCAGGCACAGGTCTACGCGGCCGGAGCCGCGGCGCAATATGGCTGGACCGGGCAAAACTGGACCGATCTGGTGAAACTGTGGACGCGTGAATCGAGCTGGCTGTGGTATGCGGAAAACGCATCTTCCGGAGCCTACGGCATCCCGCAGTCGCTTCCTGGCAGCAAAATGGCGGCATTCGGCGCAAACTGGCGTGACGATGCGGCCGTGCAGATCGACTGGGGCCTGAGCTACATCGCGCAACGCTACGGCAGCCCGTCGAAGGCATGGGAGCATTCCGAGCAGGTCGGATGGTATTAAACAACGCCGATCGCAACAATACGCAAACGCAACAGCGCACACTTTTCATACCAGTTGAACGGATAATGAGGTAATGACAGAACACGCGAACGAAACCAACGCAACCGACGAAACCGCGCAAGGCCGCCTGTTGGGGGCTGCCGACATTCGGCGTATCGCGGCCGAGGCCGGTATCAGCCCGACGAAAAAATTCGGGCAGAATTTCGTAATCGACCCGGGCACGGTTCGTCGTATCGTGCGCGAGGCAGGTGTGACCGCCGACAATCATGTGCTGGAAGTCGGACCTGGACTCGGTTCACTGACATTGGCGATTTTGGAAACCGGCGCCACGATGACCGCCGTGGAGATCGACCCGCCCGTTGCGGAACGACTGCCCGGCACCATCGCCGAATTCATGCCGGATGCGGTGGATCGTTTCCGCGTGGTCAATCGCGATGCGTTGACCGTGACGCCGGAAAATCTGCCTGATTTCCAAAATGATGATTCGTTTACACTGGTCGCCAATCTGCCATACAACGTGGCCACGCCGATTCTGCTGACCTTGCTGGAACGTTTCGACAATCTCGGCACGTTCCTCGTGATGGTGCAGAAGGAAGTCGCGGACCGACTGAGCGAAAAGCCCGGTTCAAAGATCTACGGCACTCCAAGCGTGAAGCTCGCTTGGTATGGTACCGCGGAACGTGTGGGCATTATCGGGCGCAATGTGTTCTGGCCGGCACCGAATGTGGATTCCGCGCTGGTGCTGTTCAAACGATATGAGGGCGGGCACACGCCTTCGGCCAACAATCCCGACGGTTCCGTAGTGGACCGCGAAAACGTGTTCCGTCTTATCGACGCCGCATTCGGCCAGAGGCGCAAAACCCTGCATGCCGCGTTGAAGAAGATCGTGCCCTCCGAAGCGTTCGAGCAGGCGGGCATCGATCCGACGCGCCGTGGCGAAACGCTTGCCATCGACGAATTCGTGGCATTGGCACGAGCCGTGGGCGAGGTGTCGCAAGCATGAGCGACACCAACACCGCAATCAACACGGTCAGCGTGGACTGCCCGGCGAAAACGAATCTGACCCTGCACGTAGGCAGGCCACGCAGCGAATGGGGTGGCCGACACGAGCTCGACACCATCTACTGCGCCGTCGGCGTGTACGACACCGTCACCACCAGTCGCAAAAAGCCCGGATCCGGTTTCTCCCTGAATCTTGAAGGTGCCTATCTTGGCGATCTGGCCTCCTCCGGCAGCGACATGCGACGCAACCATGCCGTGCTCGCCCTGTTCGCCATGGCCGAAGCGAGCGGCCATGAACCGGATGTGGCGTTGAACATCGAAAAACGCATTCCCGTTGGCGCGGGCATGGCAGGAGGTTCCGCGGATGCGGCCGCCACGATTCTGGCATTGAACACGCTATGGAATCTTGATTGGTCCATTGAACGGTTGCAACAGGTTGCCGCCACATTGGGCGCGGATATGCCGTTCTGCCTGACCGGAGGCTATGCGCGAGGCACCGGCTTCGGCGAGCAGATCGAACAACTCAGCGAAAACAGCAACGCCGTGCTGGAACTGACGGATCAGGGCTTTGCAGGCCGTCTGCTGGTCGGCGCGTATCAGGCGGAACTGCGTACGCCGGAAGTGTATGCCATGTTCGACCAAATCGGCGCCGGCGCAACCGACAACAATCATCTGCAACAGGCGTCGATCTCACTGCATCCACGCAGCGGACAGGCGATCGACGAAGCGTTGCAGGCAGGCGCCAAGCAGGCGTTCGTCTCCGGATCCGGCCCTTCCGTAATCGCATTCGTGCCAACCGACGATGCGGCACGCGCCGTGCAGTCGGCATGGCAACAAAGCCGTTGCGTCGACCGCATCATCGCCACCAAGGCACCGGCCCATCCGATTGTGCATATCATCGCGTAACAGTAAGGTTGAAGTCAACCGATTTTTGGAGAAGGACTCGTACATGACTCAGGCTAACGACGAGCGCGCCGCGCGCAAACAGTACATTCGCCGCCGTCAAAAGGTGGTGTTCACCATCACCGGCACCATTTTGACGATCGCATTGGTGATTTCCCTGCTGTTCTTCTTCCATGTTGGAGGATTGGGCAATGTCAAGTCGGCCGCGGTACAGCCGAATTACGGCCAGCAGGCCCCTTGCGCAGCACAGGAACAGGACGGCAGCAAAGGCAAGTACGTGGAAAACCGCAACATCACCGTGCGCGTGCTCAACGGCACTGAATTCGCCGGCTTCGCGCAAGCCGTCAGCAGCGCGTTGCAGAACCGCGAGTTCAACACCCAGGCAGCCGGCAACTACACCAGCTCCAAAGTGGAACGCACGATGATCATCTTCGGCAAGAACGCCATCAATCAGGCGTACACGGTGAACAGCAACTTCACCGACGCGACGATGGTGATGGACGATCGTGAGGATATGCTGATCGACGTTGTGGTTGGCGCGACTTTCGACAATCTGCAGAATCAGAAGAAGGTGCCGACCGCCGGCAAGGAGATCGACAGCTTCGAGGGATGCGTTACCGTCGACAAGATGACCGACGTACAGAAGGCCCCCGAACACGACGCCGTGTGATTTGCAGATTTTTTGATTTGCAGATTTTCGGATTGACCTCACGATTTCGATTTTTCACTGAAAATCAAGATCGTGAGGTCAATTCTTATATTCGTGGGTTAAATCGCGGGCGAAATCCTCCAGAGAATACCCCCGAAACCGCACTTTTCGGAACCGACTGACCTCACGATTCTATTTTTGCCCGAAAAATCGAATCGTGCGGTCATAGCATCCAAATCGTGAGGTCAGCAAGCAGACTACTCGGCCTGCTGTTCCTCATACCAACGGTTCAACTCGGCAACAGCGACATCACGCTCGACCGGGCCGTTATCGAGGCGATATTCCAGCATGTGCTTGTACGCCTTGCCAACCAGCGGCCCCGGGTCAATGCCGAGCAGCTGCATGATTTCGTCACCGTTCAGATCAGGGCGGATCGCGTCGAAATCCTCCTTCTCCTTCAAATCGCGCACGCGCTGTTCCATCTCGTCCATCGCCGACGAGAACACCATGGCCTTGCGCTTGTTCTGCGTGGTCGCGTCGGCACGCGTAAGGCGGTTCAGGCGCTCATACAGCGGACCCGCATCCTTGACGTAACGGCGGACCGCGGAATCCGTCCACGGCTCCTCCACGTAGCCATGGAAGCGCAAGTGCAGATTGACCAGCTCGCTGACGTCCTCGACCATATGATGGTCGAAATGCAATGCCTTAAGGCGCTTGCGGGTCATTTTCGCGCCGACCGCATCATGATGATGGAAGCTCACCTTGCCACCCGATTCGAAACGACGCGTCTTCGGCTTGCCGATATCGTGCATCAGCGCGGCCAAACGCAACGTCAGATCCGGTGCCGGCACAGGGCCGTCCGGGCCGGTTTCGAGGGCAACCGCACGATCAATGACGATCATGGTGTGCTCGAACACGTCCTTATGACGATGATGTTCGTCGATTTCGAGCTGCAATGCCGGAATTTCCGGGAAGACGATATCGGCAAGACCGGAATCGACCAGCGCTTCGATACCTGCGCGCGGGCGATCGGACAGCAGCATTTTGACCAGTTCGTCGCGTACGCGCTCAGCGGAAACGATTTTAATGCGATCGACCATGTCGGTCAGCGCTTCAGCGGTTTCCGGTTCGATACGGAAGCCCAGTTGCGCCACGAAACGTACGGCGCGCATCATGCGCAGCGGATCGTCGTCAAACGACTGGCGAGGATCGACCGGCGTGCGCAACACGCCCTTGGCCAAATCGTTCGCGCCGCCGAACGGATCGACGAATTCCAATTCCGGCACACGCAACGCCATGGCATTCACCGTGAAATCACGGCGGGAAAGATCGCCTTCCAGCGTGTCGCCATAATTGACTTCCGGCTTGCGCGAGTCGGGGTCATACGTGTCGGAACGGTAGGTCGTTACCTCAACCTGCACTTCCGTGCCATCCTCACGCCTGCGCATGGCGCCCAACGTGCCGAATTTACGGCCCATATCCCAAAAGCCATCGCGCCCGAAACGGTGCAAAATGTGTTCAAACTGCTCAGGACGCGCCGATGTGCAAAAATCCAAATCATGCGATTTACGATGCAACAGCAGGTCTCGAACGGGACCTCCCACCAACGCCAATTCATAGCCTTCCGCGGCGAACATACGCCCTAATTCAATGGCCTCTGGCCACACTTCGAAGTTCACGCCATCCCTTTCCGGCACCACAAGTTTCTGCCTTACCAGCATACCGTTACCCCACCTGCACACAGAATTGAGTATGGTTGGAATCATGATTACGCCCGCAGACCTTGCACGCATGCTTGCCCATGCTGCGGACGACCATGCCCAAAATCCGATGGAACCAGACAAACTGCTGTACACATCGCAGTCCGTTTCCTTGCGGCAAGAGACCATCATCACGCCCAACGCACCCACCCCGGCAATAATGCCGCAGCGGCGCGCCACGGACGGTCCGACCACGTTCGCCTCGCTCGACGCGCAGGAACTGCCGGTAGTGCGCGAATATTCGGCGGGAGGTCTCGTATTCGACGACAAGGGCCGTGTGGCGATCATCGCACGCCACTCGCGTAGCGGACATTTGGAATGGTGCCTGCCGAAAGGTCATATCGAAAAAGGCGAAACACCGCAGCAAACCGCCGTTCGCGAAATTCACGAGGAAACAGGAATCCTAGGTGAAGTGGTCGATTCCATCGCCACCATCGACTACTGGTTCACCGGAACC
>ENA-OPCL01002067-OPCL01002067.1-human-gut-metagenome-genome-assembly--contig:-NODE-2067-length-13745-cov-1.606574_pt1 | contig 13745 bp, 17 predicted proteins | sample MGYA00241251_ERZ501482 | MGnify/ENA primary metagenome ERZ501482 (study PRJEB25962, sample SAMEA2042581) | human gut metagenome | biome: human gut; feature: human-associated habitat; material: faeces... | reverse complement strand
AACTTAATATAATGTTAAATTATAAAATCACAAATACCAATTACTTCAACTAATCCTTTCCAATTTTTTTCTCATATAACAAGCATTAATGGTATGATTATAACATTACTTATAATAATTAACATTTCTATTATTTTTGAAATTACTGTGAATGCAAAAACACCCAAACACGCATACCCCGCGAGTCCAGAATGTAATAATTTCCTGCGCCATTTCTTAGTAATAAAACATTTTTTAGCATTCTCAGCTACGCTCTCAATCCCAAGCGCTGCACTTAATGCACTTTCTCCATCCAACTCAGAAGCCGGAAGAATATTCAGTACTACCATAAAAATATTTACACCGGCAACCATAGTGAATGTCGTATAAAAATCAACACATACTACTGATAATATAAGACAAATTCCTGCTAATAATAAATTCATTTCAATACCCGCAAGAGAAAATTGAATTTTTTGTTTTTTCGTCAGTTCTCCTTCATCCTCTTCTGCCTCAACGTAAGCACCTATCGGAAATAAGAAAAACAGCACTATTCCCATATTACATATTTTATAATTATAACTAATTCCTGCAATCATGTGACCTAATTCATGTAATAACACAGAAAGTAATATCATTATAATATAACCAAGTAAACTAAAATTATAATTTATAACTCTTCCTGACAACATTTTTATAACAAGACTAATAGCAAATATTAATACTGACATAACAGGGAGAGAAAAATTTATGCACCTGCACAATTTTTTTAACCGATTTGCCCTGTCCCCAATAGGAACTATAATAAAACGATTAAACAATCCTCCATCGAACACAAAGCGACTTGTATGTATTAACTTCTCTTTTTTTAAATAATTTATGAGGTTTTTGTCACATTTGTCCAATAACAATGGATGTGTGCCATCTGCTTCAAGTAACGCATTATACAAATCTTTTGTAAGCTCAAACATATCGCCATTTCCATTCTCTGCATAATATCTAACCTTATCCGAATTTTTATAAGTAAATGTTCCTACAAATGCATCATCTCTAAGAATTGGATACATAATTTTCACCTTCTTTGACTATTTTTAATCACATGATGTTGCTGATTTCATGAGCTGTCACCAGACTGCTCTCATGAGTTGTCTTTAAACTGCTAAGTTTACTGTCACCGTGATGGTTGATGTATGGGCCGTCCGGATTCCGGACGGCACCTTCTCTATCCGGTTACGGTTCCAAGCATTTCGTGTTCCACTACATACTTGACCATGTAATCATCAATGAGCCGCTTTTGCTGTTGGAACGCATACATGAGCGATTTTTCGCATACCCGGTTGATCATTCTCGGAATCCCGGCTGAAGCCTTATGGATCTCGTCCATTGCTTTGGTGGTAAAGATCTCCTGGCTGCATTCCGCATAATCCATGTGGCTTTTGACATACTTTTCCGTCTCTGCCCGGTCCAGATGCGGAAGTGTACAGTACATATCGATCCGCTGGCGGATCGCCGCGTACCGCTGAAGTTTCAGCTTGTTATCCCACAGTTCTGTCTGCCCTACGAGCACGACAGCCATGGGACTTACAGAATCGAACCTGTAGTTTAGAAGGAAACGGAATTCTTCCAGTGTTTCTTTCTCCAGCAGGTGTGCCTCATCCAAAACGCATACCACTTTTTTATGCTGGACACCATGGATGATCTCGATCTGCTGTTGGAGCTGACGTTTGGAATCGCCGCGGTAGAACCGTGCTTCCAGCCCCAGCTGGTCCAGCATCCCCTTATAAAACCACCGCGGAGTCAGCTTGGAATCGGAAAGATACAGGATGATATATTCTTCCCTCGGAAGTTCCGAATAAAACCTGCGGATCAGCGTGGATTTTCCACAGCCGGGATCTGCTGTTACGACCGCAAACATCTGCCGGTCTGCTACATAGCAGAGCCTGCCGAGCGTTTCCCGGAATGCATCAGACTCATAGAGTTTCTCAGCTGGGATATCACGGACAAAGGGTGTATGCTCCATTCCAAAGAAGGATTCATACATGATCATCCACCTCCTTCCGATAGGAAGCAAAGGAGATTGCATCGGCCATCTGGCGGGTCGATTCCGAATGTTTCTTTTCCAGTGCATCAAGAAAGCGCGAGGTTGTCGGAGTCTGTTCCTGCATCGCAGCAGGAAGTGTTGGGTTCTTATCACAGAACTCGCCAATCCTGACCGGCTGTGCGGTAAACGGCTCGTATCCTGGATAACTTACCGTAATGGTTTCGGGAACTGCAGGATCATAGGAGATCTCAACCTTATATCCGATCAGGGCCGGTTTCGTTTCATACTTTCTGCCCCTGAAACTGATACAGGCGCCCTTGTCCACTTTACGTGTCTCATGGTGCAGAAATGCTTCGGATACAACAGAGACATCCAGATAGGTGAGGGGACGGCTGTCACGGTTCCATTCCTGAAGGGGAATGATCCCTGATTCCGGGACTGCCGCACCGAGGCTTTCGTAGTATTCGCTGATCCCTTCATGGGGCTTTTGATGATAGTACGCATCAAGGAACACGGCCCACAGCCGGTTCAGCTCTTCCAGAGTTTTGATGTTTTTTAGTTTTGCCTCCCGGTTAAACATATCCACTACCTGATGGAACTTTTCAATCTTCCCTTTGCTTTTGCCGCTCCGCGGTCTTGCATGGAGAACCCGGATCCCCAGTCTTGAAAGAGAGAGCCTGATCTGTCTGGCGATATACTGGGAACCGTTATCAAAGTAGCAGGCATCAAACTTTCCGTATCGGAGGATCGCCTGGCGGAACGTATCCTCAACAATGGCTTCCTCCTGGCTGGCATAGAAACGGGAAGCCAGCAATAGGCGGGAATGGTCATCGATTGCGGAGGAAAGATACGTCTGTACTCTGGCGCCATTTTTCCCAATCGGAAGTTTCGGACCGTACTTGATATCCCCCTGTACCAGCATCATACGGTGCGGTTTGCAGAAACGTTTGGAAGAACTTTCCCGCGCATCGCGGTACATCTGCATCTGTTCCCTTCCGTAACCAGCCCGGTACAGGTGCCGTTCCAGAGTGGAGCGTTTCAGGACTCCCGGCGCAGCATAGCCTTCCAGTTCCAGGATGCAGATGATCTGTGCGACAGACCGCTCCGGGACTTCCTTACGGAGCTGGATCGCCTGCTCAAGCAGAAGATCAAAGTTTTCCGGAAGCTTCTGTGAACGGCGTTTTTCGCGTGTGGCTGGTTTTAAGCCGGCAAACTGTCCTTCACGGTAGGCCTTTTCATAGCGGTAGATGGACCGGACGGAAATATCATTGTCCTGAGCAATCTGTTTCCGGAGCTGCAGCCTCTTTGCATCGTCCAGATCTTCCTGAAGCAGCGGTGCGATCAGCTGGAACCGGGAAAGGGCTTCCTGTTCCTGCCATTGTTTGATTCTGTTTGTATTGGTATTCATATATAGTGACCTCCTTCTGAGACCACTATACCTACTGGCCCGGTGACAGACGAATCAAAACAGGTGCAATAGCATCACCATGGTACAGCAGGTAAAAAGCCGCCGCTGTTGTAGATGATACGGAGGATACGCTCCAGCCAGTCCTGATGTGTTTGGCGTATGGTATCGAGCAGTGACGCATGGGAGAAAAGAAGTTCTTCTCCCAATCCAAGTATCCGGTATCCGGCATTGCGCAGGAATCCTTCAATATTTGCGAGGTTCATCCGAAACCACTGGAGCCATCGTAACATGGTCAGCAGGGAAGGAGAGTCTTCCGAATCGGCATCCTCCGATGTTACGATCCCGTCGAGCACGCCGGAGATCACCTCGGCTTCATAATGCTTGTGGGGTACAAGGCAATCAGGAAGCTCGTTGTGATGTCGGTGGCATTCCGTACAGCGGAGCCTGCGGATCATAAGATACTCTTTCACGCCGCCTTCCTTCTTCCGGATACGTAGTCTGGTATCGCGATACTTCAAAGTACCGCCACAGACGGGGCAGACAGGGGTGTCATCACTGCTCATAACAAAAAACACCGGAGTCCGCCTTGTAGGTCAGTGTGTATTCTGATATAATAACCATGGTTTTTATAACCGGATCTCAGAGTACACGACTTTCCAGGGAGGGTGCTCTGAGACTTTTTCTTTCTGTAGTCTTATGACAGTATACAGAGCAATCCGCTGACAGGCAAGTAGATCATAAATATGCTATTTTAAGAAATCAATAACAACATGATAGCAATTCGTTTTTATATTTACATTATAATTACAGATGTTTTCTCTAATTTCTATCTTCCTCTGGCAATCAATATTCTTCACTGCCTGTTCATGCTTCAATCCCCCGATATAGTAGAAAAAAGTTCATCAAAACGCTTTTCCAGTTCCTTCTGTAAATTAATCTCTTCCTGTCTAATCACCTTATGTGTCTGGTCACCCCGTGTTTCCTGTACACTTCCGCCATTCTTCGCATTCTTCTCTGACAGCAGACGTATACTCTTTAGAAATATCAAACGCTTATTCTCCTCTTTCCCTGTGAAAGCTTTCATCCATCTGCATCAATCCCATATTAAGTTCTCTCCTTATTCGTTATCCTCACAACCTGCCTGCTCTTCTAAAACACCTACAGCTTATACATTTTCTATCTCTGCAAAATCTGTCTCTCCAGTGTCTATATCATAATACAATTGGCTCCTTTCTAACGTGTAGCTTGAGATATCTCTTTTTCAACATGCTTCTCATATTCCTCCGTTACTTTCTTATACATCTCGGTTCTGGAAGATGTTATATCTCTTTGTAAAGATTGGTTTTATGCCACGCCGGGAAATAATCTCGGGCCCAATCGGCATGTATAAATATTCTCCAACGGCATGTTTGCCTTTATTGAAGTGCTCTTTCCTGTCTCCAAATCCATATAACATATTTCTGCTACAAAAAAGCGAGTTGGCACCATCATCCCAGTACGAATCGGCATTTGTCTGTTCCTTCTGAGGATTGACCAGGAGAATGCTTCGTGCCAGAAACGTGATATCATTATAAGAGCTGATATGCATCAGCGAATCATAACCGCAGTTACCTTCACTGGGATGAACAAAATTCAAATCCCAGACCTCATATTCTCGCTTTTTCATCACTGGAAAATACTTTTTTACAACCCTGCGTCACCGTGGTGATGATGAGACTCTTATCAAATGTCTCCAGAATACGCAGTTCCATTATACTGATAGTCTTTCCACAACCGGAAGTGCCAATTACAAGAATATTATTGTTCAATCCAATCTTCTGTGAGTCTGAACTGAAGATACGGTTTTCCCCATCTCCTCCTCTGTCTTTCCGGTATGGAATGCAAGAAGCCTATTTATCATAGTCTTTGTTTCCAATAAGCTTTCAGAAATGAATTTAATAGATGATGCATTGCCTACAATCTTGTTGCCAAGAAGAGACTCGTGAGCATAAGTTTGCTGTGTGTAAACATAAACCTCTCCTGCCCACAGGTAAACAGAACCGCACCCATACTGTAAGCACATTCGCTACAAAAAGTACGGATTGGAGCTTTAGTTTCCACAAGACAATCATATATTAAAAGCCTATTGTCAATCTCGCCACCCAATGTATTGATTAATACAGAAATGGGGGCCTTGTCATCCTCCAGGTTCAGAAGCATGATCTGCTTGAAAAAATCCATGGCACTGTCTGCATTAATCTCATCGGTAATAAAAATTCTTCGGCGATCACTCATCAGTTTAGATTCGATCAATACCGTCTGAATACCACTGCTGCTCTTCAGTAATACAGGAGTACTCATCAGGATTCATCTCTCTCCTAATCCACAAAAGAAAATTCTTCTCTGAATTTATCCTTAAACAGTCCAAATATCGTGTTCAACACTTCTTCATCATCTACAGATACATAACCTTCGGTATTCGGATTACCGGTTTCCTCCAACTTAAGGATGACCACTTCGCCACTTTCCTTATCGTCCAACTCTTCCTCCACGGGCAAAAGAATGACATATTCATTACCCATGTGTTCAATTAGATCTAAAAACTCGAATTCAATCTCCTGTCCGTTTTCGTTCATCAATCTGATAATGTTATCCATACTCTAATCCTCTCCAAAAATTAATAATTGTACATTTTTGAAATCTTTTATTTATAAAAAAGATTTATTTAATATATCTCTAAAGCTAATAATTCGTTATTCCACTCCCCATTATCATGCTATAAAACCTGTTAAAGTACTTTTTCATTTATCTCCATTTTTTCATTACTGTCACAATTCAAACTAACTAAGATTATAGACGAACACAATCTATATTCGAACTCGTTTTAATTATCATTCAACAGATAGTAAAACGAAGATATGTTCTGTCATCAAAACTATTATTTCCCATTACCAATCCCTTAGTAGAACGATATATCTTGTAACAGAATGGGTCCTCCGCTAAAATTTTTTTTAATTTTTTTTCACTTTCACTAAGTGTAGAGAACAATTGTGGATATCCATCACTTGCTAACACTATTTCTGCATTCTCTGGAACTTTTACTTTTTTTATATTCTCAATTGGAAAGTTTTCCGGAAGACAAGTGCCATTAAATACACAATATCCATATTTACATGTTTTATTTTGAAGAAATTCTTGTATCTTAAGAAAAGGAAGTAAGTATTGTCTAGCTACATCATTTTCATATAATTCCGCTTCCGTATATCCCTGAGCCAATAAAGCATGAATTGCGATGGCTCTCGTTTCTGCAAATACTTCATCAACTCTTTTACTATTTTTTTCAACAATACCATTTATACTAAATTGACAATCACCTACAGACCATATTTCTTTTTTTTCACATGAATAAATCACTGCCGAAGCAGACATACTTGGGAAATTATGTTCTTTTGCAAATCTGACAATTGAATCTTGGATTTTTTCTATAACGGCATTACACTCTTCATTCCCTTCCAAATGTTGCAATATTTCAATAATAATATCCCGCGCGAGTTGTCCTCCCGTCTTTCCATTCAGCGTACTTTCAGATTTACTGGTAGTTCCATCAATTACCGCCAAAAAATCCTCACCCAAATAAATACCATCTTCATTTCTATTTTCGTTTTTATATTTGCTGACAGTATAATATTCATGTAAAAAATATTTTTTACTCATAAACATTTCCCTCCTTTAGTAATAGAGAACTTAACTGTTTCATTAATTGTTTTTCCGAATATTGACATATATTTAACATTTGGCATAATCCCAGTTGTAATTGCATACCAGGAGTCAATTTTACAGAGTCCATAACTATAGCTATTATTTTTTTGCGTTTGTTTACCGCCATTGTGATTTCTCTTCTAACATTTGCAGACAAAACTGAATTAAAAGATAAAAATACTATTACAACCTGACAATGAATTAAATGTTCACCAATCTCTTCAGGCCATTCTTCACCAAAAGTAATTCCATGGTCAATCCATATCCGAAGACCATCTTGTTGTAATTTATTTAAGAGTGGAAATACTTGTTGTGAATCACTATGCGCATAACTTATAAATGCATAAGGTTTATCGCCTTCATAAACATGGAACAATTGCGACTTTGTAACGTGGCTTTCTTTATCGCCTCTAGTGGCAATACTCTTTTTATCATAGGGTGTATTTATCATCTTTTGAATATTTTGTAACTCTTTTGTAAATTCATATCTCTGTTTTTGAATTGATATAGCAAGCTTATAATTTTGATATGTCATGATTGTTAGAGCATAATCTGCTCTAGATGAATCTTCTAGCGAAATTGCTTGGTTAAGTAACTGTTGTGCTTCTATGAACCTATTCTTGAATCCTAAAATACGTGCTTTTGTACAATAAAATTTAGCATACCCTGGATCAAGTACTATGGCTCGATTTATTCTATCCAATGCACAATCGTACCACTTTGACATAATGAATTGTTTATCATTTTCATTACATTGTTCACATATTGTGGCAAACGCATTACAAAAGGCTTGTTGAAAGCCGGCAACATCATTCATTTTCATTGCATCTTCAAATGCCATTTTAAGCAATTCTTCATAATCATAGAATGATTCGCTATGTACCATATATTGTACCAATATATGATTATATGTTAAATGATTCTCAAACTTTCTATTTCTTTGAATTAAATCATTCATAAATACGTAGTCTTTGTTTCTTCTATAATAACTACATAAAAGGTAAAATGCTTCATAACCCCACTCATCATCAGATGAAATCATATATTGAAAAACTTCTACATACTCAGGATTCGCACAAAGTTCTGAGTATTTAAAAATCTTTTTTTCATATTCATGAGTGCCTTCCGGTGACAGCTTACTAAAATATTCTTTTACTTTATTATAGATAGTAGTATTCATTTAAACCAACTCTCTTATTATATTCAAACATAAAATTCTTTTCTTCTGTTGATCCCCTCGAAAAAATATATACCCATGCCAATAACTTGATATGATTAATCTTATTATACATCTCAACACACATGTTGGGCAATGAAAATGATACTGATGCTCCTCTCACCGCTATTTGCTCCTTACTTAGCAAATTGATTTATCAAGCCCTCATAAAATTCAATCCTTTCTTCTGCCTAGTCTCTGGCATCAGTCTCACATTGCTGTTCATTTGAATCTATTTCTTCAAAAAACTGATTCTTCATAGTGCTCTTCTTTGTCATTAAATGCTGTCCTGTCTATTTTCTTTACAAGCACATTCTGCCATCTGCAGGCAATTTCATCATCCGGAGGTATTTATCAGGACAAAAATAATTTTTTGAAACTTCTAATCCTCAAATGTGGTGCCAAAAAGTTCCTCGAAACGTCTCTCGAGCTCCTTCTGCAGGTCATACTCTTCCTGACTTATCATATTATAAACTTGCTTGCTCTGTGTCCCCTGCCTACTTTTTCCGTTGTCAGTCTCTTCTGATGGCAGTCGTATACTCTTTAAAAATTCTAAACGCTTATTACCCTTCATTACATTCCCCGCTTTCCCTACTTTGTCAATCTCATATTGATTCTAACGTGTGGCCTGAGACAGCTCTTTCTCAATATGCTTCTCATATTCCGCCGTTATTTTCTTATACATCTCGTTCTGGAAGATGTTATATCTCTTTGTAAAGATTGGCTTCATGCCACGCCGGAAGATGATTTCCGATCCAATCGGCATGTACAGGACATCCTCCAAGGGTCTATTCGCTCTCACTGAAATGCTCCTTCCTGTATCCAGATCCATAGAACCCAGAAACACGATCGTATCGCAGTTGTTGATGATGGTGGTCGCCTTCTCGCTGCCGTAAAGAGAGCTTAACTGAGACTCTGACTGAATCAGCACCGTAACAGACAGGCCTTTCTCCCGGAAAATGGACACGTACTGCTCGAACATATTCACAGGACAGCCGGTGGCGAAATCGTCCGCAAGAACATCTACAGGTATCGGCAGCTTTCCGTCTGCCTGGTCTTCCGCAAACTCAAACAGTTCCTTAAACACTGTTCCATAGAAAGAGGAGATGAAGCTGTTCAGCGAAGAATTAACCGGGCTGGTTGTTATAAAAAGCACCGTCTTTTCAGAAGCCAGCTTCTCAAAATCCACCATCTTTTTCATGCGAAACATTTCCTTCAGTTCCGGAGTGAAGATAGAATCGATTGTGGTGTTCAGCGCCGAAAAGATACAGCTGGCCGTCTTAATGGGGAGCTGTTTGAACGATTTCCAGCAGGACACAGCAAAGGATGACGGATCTTTCTCTGCGAGATACTCAAACTTCCGGTCATAGTTCGTGATAATGACACCGTTTCTCTCCTCAAAAGTCAGCTTGTTGTGAAACTCCAGCACATCTGCGAATGTGGAGTTATCTTTTGTCTGCAATATATAGCACAGTTCTGCACTGAAAAGACTTGTTGCGCCATCGTCCCAGTACGGATCTGCATTTGACTGAGCCTTTTGAGGATTGGCCATGACAATGCTGCGTGCCAGGAAGGTGATGTCGTTATAGGAGCCGATATACATCAGGGGATCGTATCCGCAGTTACCCTCACTGGGATGCACAAAATTCAGATCCAGAACCTTGTATCCTCGCCTTCTCATCACCATAGAGTACTTCTTCACAATCTTGCGTTTCGTTACCGTGGCGATGAGACTCTTGTTGAATGTCTCCAGAATACGCGGTTCCATGATACTGACCGTCTTTCCACAGCCAGAAGTACCGATGACGAGGATATTATTGTTCAGTCCGGTCTTCTGTGAATCCGAACTGAAGATGCAGTTCTCGCCGTCTCCAAGAATCAGTCTGTCGGTATCGCTGCCATCGCCGGATTTCAAAAGTATCATCTCGTCAAAAGAAAGATCGTTTACATTCGTCTGTCTATCGTTATTGATCATGCTCAACCCTCCATCATTTCCTTAAAGCTTTTAATGCCATCCGCAAGTCCCATCTCAACCGCTTCCTGGGCTGAGAAGTAATGGTCATAGGATGTCAGTTCATTCATCTCTTCTTCCGTCTTGCCGGTATGGAAGGCCAAAAGTTTATTCATCATAGTCTTCATCTCCAACAGACTTTCGGAAATGGATTTGATAGAGGATGCATTGCCGCCAATCTTGTCTCCAAGTAATGGCTCATGAAGCATAAGCTTGCTGTGCGGAAGCATGTATCGCTCTTTCCCGCAGGTAAACAGGACTGCACCCATACTGTAGGCACATCCGCTGCAGAAAGTACGGACAGGGGCTTTAGAGTCGACAATAGCATCATAGATGAGCAGGCCATTATCAATCTCCCCTCCCGGAGAATTGACAAACACCGAAATCGGTGCCTTGTCATCCTCCAGGTTCAGGAGCATCATCTGCTTGAAGAAATCCATAGCGCTGTCAGCGTTGATCTCACCAGTGATAAATAACCTGCGGTCACTCATCAGTTTGGATTCGAGCGCAACCGTCTGAACGCCGTTGCTGCTCTTCAGTAATATTGGTGTACTCATCATGCCTCATCCCCTTTCGTGGTAAAAGGATTCAGACAGATGCCTTCCGGTCTGTCATAATGCCAGTCGTCCTCTGCCAGAAACTGCTTAACAACACTAACAATTTCATCTGAATATTCATATCTACGCATAGCTTATTCTCCCTTCCTGGGAGACCCGAAGGCCTCCCTTATGCGCTCCTTCCCATATCTGTAACCATCTGTCGCTCCGGTAGTCTATACCAGGTACGGTTTCCCACCTCATCCAGTTCATACAGGTTCTGCAATGTCTGCCGGACATAAAACAGATCCTCTGTATACAACAGACCGTCTATCTCACTGATCAGACCTCTGCTGCGAAGATACTGATCAATCTTTACGCAGTGCTCATAGTTTTCGCCGCAGATGACAAGCTGCGGCACTGCCTCGTGCCCGTAATAGTTGTTTTCACGATAACGGCTGTCATTGATCAGAGTATAGTAACGATTCACCTTGTCTGCCAGCTTACGCATCGCGTGCGGTGTGGATCTGACCACCTCATACAGGAGAATTGACTCCTCATCCAACTGAATATTTGCGGCCGTCCGAATGATACAGCCATCTGTAATCGGAAGTTCCTGTGCAGGACGCATCGTCTCCATGATTCCGAAGCGCTCACATGCCACCCCATTCATCAGACCGGCGAGAGAGATCATGTTGCCGACAAGAATGCGTTTGATATCCTCTGCTGTGTCAAATGCTTCCAGTTCATGCTTCTTCGTATTGCTTACGTATCTGTTTCCCTTATGAAAGAGTACGCCTCTGTGACGGGCAATCTGAAAACCTTTATAATCCAGGTCGTATACCTTCAGTCCTCTTTCTGCCTCCGGAGTTTTCAGCTCATACTCGCGAATGACCCTCAGCTTCATCATCTTGTTCAGTCGATTGCGAACGCCGTGTCTCCGGACTGTGAAACCACGGAGTCCTACAAACTGGTATATCTGCAAAGAGCTTAAATACTTGCTACGTCCCAGTTCCTCAACCACGGCATAGTCGACCGCGTCAAAGGACTCTTCGATTTCTTCAACAGGCGCCCCATTGAAAGGTAGTACAGTCATAAAGACCTCTTCTCCCGCGCGGGCCGCATATACCGGAATATCTGGTATATGGTCCGCTCTGAAACCAAAATCAAAATCTCTGTTGCTGTAATTCACAGTGTCATTGAACTTCTCCATCTTCTTCATTCTGCCCACGCTCCTTTCACGCTGCAAGGTCGTTCATGATCATCTTCGTTACCTTCTCCTGAATGGTATTTCCCGACAGATTGCACACATAGTAATTACAGAAGTACTCGATACATTCCGCCTTGCTGTCTGAGATATAGGCATCTACCAGGAGCAGGCGGTCTGGGACGATGTTATAGTTCACTCCCAATTCAGCAAAGCTGCCCCAATCAGAGAAGCATTTACCACTCTTGCATTCCACGATGTACCAAATTCCGTTGAACTGAAAAGCGATGTCGAACTCATTTTTTAGCTTGCCTTCGCTGTCTGCCACACGGACATTCCGGTAAATCTCATATTCTGCTTTATATTTCACCGACAGTTTCTGCAGTACGCCCTTGATTGTCTGATAAACCGCAAGCTCCAAATACTGTCCTGTAAGGAACATCTGTGCCTTTGGCATCACAACCAGTGATCCATTGAGAGACTGGAACGCCGGGAAGTAACGGATATTGCTGACCAGTCCGGCCATATCCTGAAACAGAGAAATGATCTGCTTCTTCTCCGCATCACTTTTGCCCGCCAGTGACAGACGGAAGTCTTTCTGTCCGCGGATGTAAAACTGGCGAAGCTCATGCAACAGATCCTTGATGAGATCATTGTTCTTCATCATTTTGATTGCCAGCTGTCCAACTGCCTCCGGTATCTTTTCATCACTGCCGACCGGCTCGATCACGATGTTATGTATACCGTCAATCAGGTCACGAAGACCATTGCCATGTGTGTCAGCTGTTGGAACCGGAGCCTCCCCCACTGACATCAGTGGGCTGATCTCCGGATCCACATTGCCATTCACCGCGCAAAGTGCTTTTGCTTTCAACATTTGAAATATCCCTCCTCTCTGATGAGATAATTGCCTTCCTTTGCTACTACAGTCTTTCATAGTATTCCTGTTTCATAAACCGACAGGTTTCGCTTTCTAAGAAGTCTGTACCTATTCACTTAAAATATCCTTTGCTGTATCACTTGATGTATCCAGCAGCACCACCTTGCGGTTTCCTGATGCAATGCTACCTTCGTAACCGGCACCATATACATGCCATGGATCGCTGGATCCGAGTCCCACAGTAACAATTCGAGACTCATCAACTCCAAACTGAATCAGTGTATCCCTGACAGCATCCGCTCTTTCCTTCGAAAGTGTCATGGTGTAATCGCTGTCTTCATCCCCTGCTGTGGTACCGGCGAGTAGCACTGTAATCTGCCCATGTTCGATGAGGTAGTTCGCAATCGGCCGGATTATCGCCACTGCCTCCTCTTCGTTCAGATATGTGGATTTATCCGGTACAAAGGATACCTGCTCTTCAGTAAGCATGACCGGCTCCTCCAAAATGCTCTCATCTTCCGTATCAAACATCGTTTCGTCAAAACCAATAGGGGTTTCCATCGGGAGCTCTACTGGATCTACCGCAGGATAAGATGCCTCTGTATCCACCGGATTCGCCATGATATCATTATAAACAAAGGTGCCACCGCCACGTTCTACAATACCACTCCAGATTTCCTGCAGGCGTTTTTTCTGTGTCTGCGAAAGATCCTCCTGTGGAGACGCCAC
>ENA-OPCL01002063-OPCL01002063.1-human-gut-metagenome-genome-assembly--contig:-NODE-2063-length-13764-cov-1.877599_pt1 | contig 13764 bp, 8 predicted proteins | sample MGYA00241251_ERZ501482 | MGnify/ENA primary metagenome ERZ501482 (study PRJEB25962, sample SAMEA2042581) | human gut metagenome | biome: human gut; feature: human-associated habitat; material: faeces... | reverse complement strand
AGATAAAAACGTCCGCCTGCTCCATCCGGGTAATATCCTTTGTGGACGGCTCCCAATCGTGGGGCTCTGTACCGGACGGCACCATGCAGGTCACCTGGACGTGCTCGCCGCCGATTTTCTGTGCGAAATCGTACATCGTATAAAAACTCGCCATCACCTGTAGCTTGTTGGGATCCACCGGTTCGTCAGAAGCTTCCGTGCCGCAGCCGACAAACACTGTGGTAAACAGTAAGCACGCGCAGAGCGCCAACGCCACTCGACGCAGGATGCCGCTTTCCGATACCCGTGTGCAGCGCAGCTGCGGCATTCTGATGCCGGAAATCACAGCATGCTTCCCGCATTTCTTTTTTCTATTCATCCTCATTTCTGTCCTGCAGTCCTTCCTGTGTTTCCCTGAATTTGCGGCACTCCCGACAGCAGCCGTAAAAGATCAGATGCGAGGAATCCAGCGCAAAGTCATGCTCTTTCAGGATATGTTCGGAAAATCCATGGAGCTTGTTACATTCCAGAGGAATGATCTTCCCGCACTGCAGGCAAACAAGCCGCCCCGGGCTGCCCGGCCTCAATTCTCCGATATAGCGGTACTGCGCGCCTGCGCCGTCCACTGCCGGAATTTTGATCACGGCGTTCTCCTCTGTGAGACGGTCGAGAGCCCGATAAACCGTCGTCTGTCCAACGTGAATTCCTTCGGCTTTGAGACAGTCCATACACTGTTCCGCCGTCACAAACCGGTCGCTGTGTTTTTCCAGACAATCTCGGATCAGCTCCTGTTGCTTCGTTCTATATCTGACACGTTCTGCCATTTTTCTCCCCCTGTGAACCACTGCGGCATCCGCGCATACTCCCGCACGGCGATATCCAAAACCGCCGCGGTTCATTTTGAAATTAAAAATCATTTTCAATTTATTATATCGACTTTTTCCATCGTGTCAAGGGAAAAAACTGGGAAATGTCACGAGTAAACCAAACCGTTGTCTGATTTCACTGGTTTTTTTGAGAAAATAACGGCTATTATTCTTTTGAGACTTATAGTATCATTTAATTAGAATGAAACATTGGGCAAAAGGACTAAAACTCTGATACACGGCACACCTTTCGCCCTACATCCAAACAGAACAATTCCAAGGAGACTTTGCCTATGAAAAAGAAAAGAATTCCCGCCTTTTTTCTGACGATCGCTCTTCTTTCCGGCTCTCTTTCATCGACCGCCTATGCTGCCACCTGGTATATGGAAGACGGTGACGTCATCGTGAGCGCTTCTGAGAGCGGGCAGACCGTTTCCCAGAACAACAATACCATAGGAGATAACGATCCGACCTTTACCAATCGGGATTCCGATGTTGCTTCCGACAGCACCATTACGATCACAACCTCCGATGACGCGACAGCGAACATCACGATTGAGGACATCAACCTGAAGCATTCCCAGGAATCTGCCATTGATGTCAAAGGCGACTCCAAGGCAGACATCACGGTTCGCGGTACGAATACGATTAACCGCAAAGACGAATCCTCCCCGTCCATGATCCATGTCAGCGATGGTGATCTCACCCTGCGCGGCGACGGTTCCCTCACGCTATCCGGCTGGACCGATGGCGCTAAAATCGGCTCCAATGGATACAGCAGCGACACCGGACAGGGAGAAGAAGATTTTACCGGTTCTATCCACATCACCGATGATGTAACAATCTCCGCAACAAGAGAATACTATAATCCTTCCGATACCGGCTCTGCAGCTATCGGTTCCGGCGAAAAAGGCAATTTTACCGGCACGATTACCATTGATGGAAATGCAAAAGTCAACGCAGATGCCACCTGGTGTGGTCCCGGCATCGGCTGCGGAGAAAAAGGAGATTATAACGGGGATATTATCATCGGCGGCAATGCTGAGGTTACTGCCTCCGGAGGTTCCGCATCCGCCGGAATCGGCAGTGGATGGGACAGCACCTTTTCCGGCGGAACAATCACAATAAAGGATAATTCCAAAGTTACCGCAATCGGCTCCAACGGTTTTTCCCAGAACACGTCCTGCAGCAATCCTGCCATCGGTGCTTCTGAAAAAGCCAATCCGGATTATAACCCTGCCAAAGCCCCGATGAACGGAACCATTACCATAACAGATAACGCCCAGGTAAAAATCGGCAGTGACACCAAATTCGGCACTTCCAGAACTCCCCTGATCGGTGAAGCTTCTTCTGAACCGACCGGAACCGGTAAAATCGAAATTTCCGGCAACGCGGCTGTCTCCAATATCGACGGTTCTTCCGATATCGCCATTGGCGGCGGTACAGCTTCCAGCACAATCGATATTTCTATTGGAGCAAATACAAATATCAACGGAACAAAAGGCTCGGATATTCTCGATGGCAAAAGCAGTAATGTAAAGCTCAATACGGTAAAAACGCCGACCCTTGTGCCGGAATCTGCTCCGGCAGTTGAGCCTGTTGCTTCTGTTTCCAACGGTTTCAGACAGACCGAAAGCTCTGCTGTCTCTACAGAAAGCTTTTGTCATTCGGTTACCCTCTCTCTTCCGTCCGCAGGATTGTCGAACTTCTCTTTCTGCCCGGCATGCGGTAAAAAAGACGGCAAAGATTTCCTGTCGCCGGTTTCCGATGTTTCCGCACAGGCTGTAACCGGAACGCTTCCTGCCGGATCGCCGGTTCTCTGCATCGGCACGCTTGACAACGGCGTAGGCATTATGTCCGCAGCAGTGATCAAACATCACCGGGCAGTACAGCCGACCGGCATCGTGCGCTTTACCGTTCCGGCTTCCCTGCTTGCAGGACACCGTCTGGTTGCGCTTCACACTGACGGCACGCAGTCAGAGATTGTAATGACGCCCGACAATGCGCAGACTTTGAGTTTCGAAGTCAATTATGCTGCAAACGGCAACGACAGCGCCTTCCCGGTTCGCATGATTCTCCTGCTGTCGGAAGCTTCTTAATCTGCCAATACCTTTTGGACAGTCGGGCGCTGGCTCCCCCACCTTTTCCAGCGCCCGTTTTTCCCCTCATATCGCAGAGGCGAAGCATTTTTCATCAAGATGCTTCGTCTCCCATAACAAACATACCGCCCGGCAACTCTTCTTACAAAAGCTGCCGGGCGGTATGTTCTTATTCATGACAATAGAATGCTCGCAGAGCGTGCATTCTATTGTTTCATCAATACACAAATCGTCTTAATTTCAAATGGCTTAAATTCCAGTGCAATTTCCTTTTCATCCGGAAGCGTTTCGATTTCCTCTTCCAGCAGATTCGTCAGCATGATTTTTTTGCCGGTTTCTGTCAGATGAAGCTTTGTCCGCACGGAAGTTCCCTCCGCTTCATAGAGACGCAGCCCATAGCCGTTTCCATCCTCCATCGGCTTGATCGCCTCCACGATAACATTCGGTGCATCCACGGTGGCGAAGGATTCCAGCTCTTTTCTGCCGGGCATAACAACCGGAGCAATGTTCAGCTCGTATGCAGGCTGTACGACTGCTTCTGCGCCAAAGCCGCCGTTATGCGGAAGCAAGGCATAAGTGCATTCATGAATTCCTTTATCGCCTCTGTAGTCCGGACGGCAGCCGCCTTTGTGCAGCGACAGCCAGATGCGTCCATTTTCCACGCTGACGCCATATTTGCAATCGTTCAAAACTGCAATGCCGTATCCAGGTTCAGAAAGGTCTGTATATTTATGATTGGAAACCTCGAACTTCGCCTTTTCCCAGGACGTGTTGCGGTAAGTTGCACGCTCGATATACCCAAACTGAACTTCGTGTTTCGCAAAACGGCTCTGAACCGAAGTGTCAAACGCTGTCTTTAAGAAGCGGTGGTCATCCTGCCAGTTCATCACCGTTTCAAAAACGATTCTTCTATCCTTACTGTAAAATACCATATCCTGCTGCAGGCTGCTGTTTTTCGTCAGCTGATATTCACTCCGGATCCGCAGTTCAACCGCTCCGCAGGAAATGACCTCACGGTTCAAAAGCTTCGCACAGTCTCTCCATTTGTCCGCGATATCCGCATCCAGATCCCAGTTGCCCCAGGAATCCGGCACATCCTCCGCCACAAGGAACGTATTGAGTGCATAGCCCTCTCCCTTTAGCTGTCTGCCGTTTTCACGGTCGATCAGGGATGAAATGTAACCTCTTTCATCAAAGATCACATCGTAGTAAGGCGTCTGCAGATGATCGCCGTCCAGGACAAACGCAGCTGCCGCCTCACAGCCAGCGTTTTCAACAGGCGCTCCACCCACCAGCGCTACGCTGCGGCTGCCAAATGCCGGAACGTTCAGTCCATCTACCACGAGGTAGTCCTGCCCATCCAGCCTTTCAACGATCTGCTGTCCGTATGTGCTGTCGATGTGGCTGTCTTTTTCAATCGGCAGATAAACCGTGTCTTTCCGGTCGAAGGAAAGGGTATTGTAAATCGTCCGAAATGCATGATCTGCGCCATCTGCCGCGCTGTTTTCCTCTGCCATGTCTGCAAGCAGTTCCTTTGTCTGCTTTATCGCTTCCTCGATCACATGCCCAGTCTGTGCCAGCGATTCATCGTGCACACGCGGAATACAGGTTCCGGGCAGGATGTCATGGAACTGGTTCAGCAAAAGAAGCTCGGTCAGAGGTGCAATCGCTTCCCCGCTGATCGTTTTGCCCGACTGCAATGCAGAAAGGACGGTCATATATTCCAGATTTCGAAGGGCAATCTCCGCCTTCCGGTTATTTCTCTTGATCTGGTGCTGATTGGTCAGCGTGCCGCGGTGCAGCTCGAGATACAACTCCCCTGCATAAACAGAAGGACGGAAGCTCTCTTTTTCCAGCTTCTGCATGAAATCGCCGACACGGATATGCTCCGTTCTGGGCAGTCCCTCTACATCCTTTAATCGATTTGCAATTTCCACCATTTCAAATTTCGGACCGCCTCCGCCATCTCCGAAGCCATAGGAAAGCAGTCTGCTGTCTGTCACAGTTTTATCCTTGATGCCATAGCCCCTGCAGCCATTGACGCATTCCAGAAGCTGCTGTGCATCCGGCCAGATGTGGGTACGGTTCGTATGGGTAAACACCCTCGTACCGTCAATTCCCTCCCAATAAAATGTATCATACGGAAACTCGTTCGTATCGCCCCATGCCATCTTTGTCGTCAGGAAATAATCCACGCCGCTGCCCTTCATGATCTGCGGCAGGGCTGCGCTGTAGCCGAAGGTATCCGGCAGCCAGAAGCAGTTGGAACGATAGCCGAATCTGCTCATCGTATAGCGCTGTCCCCATAAGAACTGGCGCACCATAAATTCACCGCCGGGAATATTGCAGTCGCACTCTACCCAAACACCGCCGTTGGGCTCGTATCTTCCCTCTGCGATCCTTTTTTTCATCCCCTCAAAAATTGCCGGATAATACTGTTCCATCCAGGAAGTGTGCACCGCAGAGCTCTGGATAAATTTGTAATCCGGGTACTGATCCATTAAAGCCAGCTGATTTGCATAGGTTCTCGCGCACTTTTCCACCGTTTCATCCAGATGCCATAACCAGGCGGTATCCATATGGGAATGACCGATCAGACCTGCAAATCCTGCATGCGGTCCGTTGTGATCGGAAAGAACCTTCTGTAAAACAGCGTCCGCTTTCTGGGCTTTTTCGTGCCATTCGACGGGATCTGCCAGATCGATATCGTAGTCAATCATTTCGTGTACCTTCACCAGTGCGCGAACTGCGTCCCCTCTGCGGAACTGCTCTTTGGAAAGGAATTCTGCCATCTGGTTTACGATGTGGAGATCATAGAAAAGGTTACAGATAATCTCGTCCTTCACACAGATGTCCACCTGATCGTACGCAATCTCAAACACATTCTCGCTTTCCTCAAACGGCTGCGTCCCCCGCACGTAATGATGCGAATAATATTCCAGCGCGATTTCCAGCCGCTCCCCTGCCGCCTTTCCCTTTGTCAGCAGGTCGCAGTAATGATATCCGTAGCTGTTCTGAATTACCTTAGAGGTGAAGTTCCCATAGGGCTTTTTGTCAACCCAGAGCATCCCCTCATAGCCCTTGATCTTCGGAAAGATGAAAAGGGTCTGTTCTGCCAGCTTTTCCGGTATGGTATAATCCCCCAGAAACCAGCAATACAATCCCTCCTCCAGCCACTTTCGTCCCCTTTCACACGGACCAAACAGCGCCCGATCCGGCACCTCGTGCACCGGTTTCTTCGTTGTCCAAACGCTCATTTCCACCTGGTCCACCGGAATAAACATCCGATCATACAGCATTTTTTCCAGACGTTTTAATTTCCGGAAAGTTTTCTCCATTTGTGTCTCTTCATACATACCTTTTACTCTCCCTTTTAAAATTTATGATGTTGTTTTTTATTTTCTTTCCCGTTACCTCTTTTCTCAGTTCTCTGCCGCGAAGCGATTGCACTGTTTTTTCAAATTTTATATAATGAATTATGCAACGAAAAAGAAGTCCGATTCAAGGTTTACAGCATTTCCCCTTTTAAGAAGCTGCCAACCGACACTTGTGAACGATACAAATGGAGCTTTCCCTTTTATGAAACAGGAACTTACAAAACCTTCATCCCTCCGCGCCATTTCCATGCTGGCGGTTTTTACATTTCTCTTTTTGAGCACAGAATATTTCTATGTCAACCAGATCGCTCAGAACGCTTCCAGCGCCCGGACGGTAAATGTCCAGAATTATGCGCTCGGTATCAGTGCGGTCGGCTTTTGCCTCTATCCGCTGCTGTTTCGGTTTTTTCGCGATCGTCTGCACAGCGCTGTGTTTTTCACACTTACAATGCTGGCAATCGTCTGCTTTGTAATCCTTGGCAGTCCTGTTCCGCCCGGTCTTCTGACTGCCGTCGGAATGCTTCTGTTTCTGGTTCTCGGCATCCTCGGCAGCGCAGTGCATTACCATTTTCTTTGTGAAATTTCTGACAAAAAATATTTCGCACGCATGGTTGGCATTTCCTATGGGTTTGCTATCCTGCTGCAGTTTCTAAACAACAGCCTGATTTCTTCTGCCCTGGCAGAACAGCTGCTGCTTTGCGCCGCGTTACTTTTTATCGTATTTTTCCTGTTCCGGTTTCAGCACCGGGAAGCAAACCGCAGCTCTCAGATGCCAGACACTGCAAATTCCAGCCCTCAGGTGTCCGATGTGACAAATCCCTGTCCACATATGTCAGACGCGTCAGCTTGCGCTGCTTCCGGTAGCACCGACTCACAGCATAAGCTCCCTGCTCCATCTGCCTCCGGTGCCCTGCCGCAGCTCGTTTTGCTGATCTTTCTCGTCATTTTTATGACCTGTATTTTCAGTACGCTGGACAACACCGTTACACTGGGACACGCAGACGGAACCATGGATATCGGTCAGTGGCCTCGTATCCTGCTCGCCTGCAGCGGACTTGCTGCCGGATTTTTGTTTGACCTCCATAACAGACGTTTCATGAATCTCATCATGTACTGCATTATGATGCTTTCCACGCTCAGCGTCGCAATCCTGCAGCTTGGCGGTTCTTTCCTGATCGGACTGATCGTCTTTTACCTGTCCTCCGGATTTTTCGTCGTATTCTTTACGACCTCTTTTCTGGCGCTGTCCGAAGATACCCGCTGCCCGCGCCTCTGGGCAGGAATGGGGCGTGCTGTCAACAATGCGGGCGCTGCCCTGGTCTCAAACATGTCTCTCTCCCTGATCGCATCGAACAGCAGCATCACGCTGATTATCACGGCTCTTGTCCTGTTCGTAACGGTAAGCATTTTGATCGCAGCCTATAGCATGTTAAATACGCCGGGCGTACAGACTGAGACAGGCGGCACTAGGACTCACAAAATGCGGCAGCTTGCGAAGCGAACGCAAGCCATGACACAAAGACCGCCCTCGGCAACGATTCGTCCGCCTCTACGGCTTCGGACATTTCCTCCGATCCGGATTATCCACAGAACACTCCCAATGCAGACCCGTTTTCCACATTTTCCACGGCATTTTCCCTGACTGACCGGGAACAGTCTGTTTTTGACCAACTCGTCAACACAGAAAAGAGCATCCAGGAAATCGCCGACAGCCTTTTCATCTCCCGAAGAACCTGTCAGCGCTATATCACATCCATTTATGAAAAGGTCGGTGCAAAATCCCGGATGGGACTGTACCAGTCCTACATCGAATGGCAGCGCAAAAACCTGTAACCGGAGCTGAAATTATATTTCCGTAAAGTCTTGCTTTCTAAGTCTCAGCAACCAGCTCTCTTAAAACATCTGAATACGTCACAAGCCGAACATTGCCAAGATGTTCGGCTTTTTCTGATTTTTCCCCTGGCGCACCAGCGCCAAACCGCATTTTTCGCCGTTTTGGCGCGCATACGGCATACCCGGATGACCACCTGACGCGTAGACTGAAGGTAACAATAAAACTGCAAAACGGAAAATGCCCGCCTGACGCAAACCGCAGCGCAGCGTTCGATGCAGTCGCATTTTCCTTCTGAAAACAAGGAGGACTCTATGAAGCAGTGTGATAATGGTCATTTCTATGATGAAGCAAGATTTGAAAGCTGTCCGTATTGCAAGGAGAATACAGGGATCGGAAAGACGATGGCCGCAGCGGATATCGGCAAGACAGTGGCTGCCTTTCCGGGCAATCCTGCTGCAGCAGCTGCGACAGCCTTCGACAGCGGCAAAACAATCGCTGTGATGAAAAAGAAAATCGGTATTGATCCGGCAGTCGGCTTTTTGATCTGCATCGAAGGTCCACACCGCGGAACGGATTTCCGTCTCGTTTCAGGAAGAAACTTTATCGGCCGGGCTGCCGCGATGGATGTTTCCCTGCCAGACGATGATACCGTATCCCGTGAAAGCCATGCACTGGTCACTTACGATGCCAAACACAATGCCTTTTCCCTTTCGCCCGGGCAGGGACGCGGCATTACCTAAATTCTCCACATCACTCTCCTGCAGCCGATTTCCGACATGACAAAGGAGGACGAGCAACTCGTCCTCCTCTATCTCATGGAACATATTCTTCTTCATATTGATGAAGTTCTGGTACACTGAAAATCATTTTTGTCCAGCTTTCGATAATACCACATGTTTAACAGTGCCGCAAATATCCACGCCAGCGGATAGGCCATTGCCAGTCCCGGAAATCCCCAGATACGGCTTAAGCAAAGTGCTGCAAAAACACGCATGAGAAGCTCCAAAAATCCGCCCATCATCGGGATCTTCGTATTTCCGGTTCCCTGCACCGCGCCCCGGTAGGTGAACAACAGCGCCGCACACCATAAGCAGCTGGCTTCAATACTGTTGTAAATTCTGGACAGCCGGATCACCTCTACTGCACCGCTTCCAACGAAAATCGAAACGAGCGGCTTACAGAACACAATGATCAATCCGCCTACCACAACACTGAAAAAGAGACAGCTCAAAAGGGAAACCTTCATTCCTTTTCGAATTCTCTGATATTGCTTCGCACCAAAATTCTGTGCCGTAAACGTTACCATGGCAACTGCGATCGAATACATCGGCATCACGACAAAGGTTTCCAGCTTATTACATGCAGTGTATGCCGCAATCGCATCTGCACCCATCCCGTTTAGCGCACTCTGAAATACCATCATTCCGACGCCCGTAATGGAGTCCTGAATCGAAAGCGGCAGCCCTACCCGGAGATGATCCGCTAGAAAAGCAAATGATATTTTAAAATCTTCTTTTCTGACACGCAGCTGCGGATATTTCCGAAAGCTGTAGATCAGACAGCCGACCCCGGAAAGGCTTTGGGCCAGAATCGTCGCTGCAGCTGCTCCGATCACATCCATATGAAACACCAGAATAAACACAAAATCCAATATAATATTCAACACAGAGGAAATGATCAGAAAAATAAGCGGTACTTTGCTGTTTCCAATCGCCCTCAAAAGGCTTGATTCCACGTTGTATAAAAGCTGTCCTCCAAGTCCGATAAAGCAGACCAGCTGATAAGCATACGCACGCTGAAACAGATTTTCCGGCATATTCAAAATATGCAAAAGCCCTGGCAGGCAAACAATACCTACCACGGTACAAAGCAGGGAAACCACCGCCCAGATCATATAGATCACCGCTGTGGAACGTCTCGCATTTTCCGTTTTTCCTGCGCCAATAAACTGAGATGTCACAACTGTCACACCGCCGGCAAGGCCGGAACAAAATCCAAACACCAGAAACTGCAGACTTCCGATACTTCCAACCGACGCCAGCGCGTCAGAACCAAGGGTACGGCCCACGATGATCGTATCCACAGCAGAATACAGCTGTTGAAATACGTTTCCTGCCAGGATCGGCAGCATAAACATCAGGATCGTCCGGAAAACATCTCCCTTTGTCAAATCGTATTTTCTTTCCAATTTCTTCTTCCAAACCTTTCCTTCGATTTTACCCTGCTGCTATTATATCTGTCCGTTTTGGCACTGTCAACACTGTAAAAAAGTAAAGTTTTACTTCCTCACAATGTTTTTATCAACTGACAGTTTCGATTATGAAAAAATCAGCCGAAATGCACTATCGCGCCCCGGCTGATTCCTGTCTTTCTATTCTTTCTCCCTTTACACGGACATCGGGCAGCTTCTTCTTTCTTCCCGATCCATGTCTCCTCTCTCGTATCTGGCATTGAATTCCATGTTGATGTCACGGATTTCTTTTTTGCCGTCAATGTAATCCTGATACATATCCGCAAGTCCCGCCATACAGCCGTCGCAGCTGGCGGACAGATTGCCAAGTGCCTCCTCCACGATCTGTTTGCGTTCCTCGCAAGTGGTTTCTTTAATCAGATATCCTGCCATTTCCTATCCTTTCCGTCCGGATCTTCCGGGCATTCTTTGTTTTTTACAAACTGTTCAGTACCCTCACAGTTACGTTTTTTTACTTTTATCTGGTGCTTTCGCTTGTCAGGATCTCCTGCAGACGCTTTTCCATCTTCTCCACCTGATCTGCATAATCCCAGGCGATGTTGTTCTGCTGCCCGATATCATAATCCATATTGTAAAGCTGCGGATCCTTTGATAAACCGGTTTCAATTCTGGTAAAGGGCATATATGGAGCTCCTTCGCTGGGAGATAAGTATACCCAGCTGCCGCAGCGCAGCATTTTTCCGCAGGATAAGTCCTCTGTCATCAGTTCTGATCTGCCTGCAGGATCCTCTCCGATCAGTGCCGCATACCTGTCCTGGCTGTCTACTGCGCTGTCCTCTCTTGTTTCGATGCCAAGCATATGTGCAAAGGAAGCATACAGATCTACCTGACTGATCAGCGCCTCAGAAACACCCCGATGCTTCAGCGCAGAACTGTATACAATAAACGGAATCCTTGTACCACCGTCAAATTTGCTGTATTTTCCGCCTCTCAGCGGTCCTGCTGCCCGATGCGTCCCATTTAATTCATATGCTCTGTCCAGATAACCATCATCCAGTACCGGTCCATTATCACTGGAAAAAATAATCATGGTGTTATCCAGAATCCCTTCTTTTTCCAGCGCAGCCATCACTTCTCCAACGCACCAGTCAAGCTCTGCGATCACATCCCCTCTGGGTCCCAGTCCGGTCGCGCCCTCAAAGCGTGCAGAAGGCACGCGGGGTACATGGGGCTGATGAAGGGCATAATACAAAAAGAATGGTTTTTCTGCCCTGCAGCTGTCTGAAATAAACTGCGTTGCCCGATTTAAAAAGGTTTCTGCCAGCTCTTCATCCTTCCAGACTGCTTTGCTTCCGCCGCGCATATAGCCAATCCTTCCGATGCCGTTTACAATGCTCTTATCGTGTCCGTGAGAAGAGCGCACGCGTAGAAGCTCCGGATTTTTATAATACGTTGGAATATCCTCAAAGGGAGATTCTGCTTCGTAGGAAACCTCGATCGGATCTTTTGGATCCAGGTTTACCACCGAGCGTCCCTCTAAGAATACACAGGGCACACGGTCTGCCGTTGCCGGAAAAATAAATGATTCCTCAAAACCAAGGTCTATCGGTGTCAGATTGATCTCCTGATTCCAGTCGATCGGTTTGCTGCCATCTCCCAGCCCCAGGTGCCATTTTCCAACAATTCCGGTATGATACCCCGCTCTCTGAAACAGCTTTGGAACGGTATCAAGCTCTCTTTTGATAATACAGCCCGCATCTCCCGGCAGGATATGTGCCTGCTCATTCCGGAACGGATAACGCCCTGTCAGGATACTGAAGCGTGCAGGCGTACAAACCGCAGAGGTAGAATATGCGTTGGTAAATTTCAATCCTTCTGCACACAGCCTGTCCAGATTCGGGGTGTCGATCTTCCTGCTCCCATAGCATCCAAGATCCCCAAAACCAAGATCATCGGCATAAATGATTACAACATTTTGCTGTGCCGATTTTTTCACAGCCTGTTTTCCTTGTCTGAACATAATAAGGAATCCTCCTTTTCACCCTGGCATCAGATAGATTATAGTATATCAGATTCCTGAAAGACTGTTCGAAAAAAATAGGAAACCAGATAAAAAATTTTCTTTGCAAAGCAAACATCTGTTCGTGTATAATATAAAAAAGCCACTGCAATGTAAAGAAAGGAGCCCACATTTCATGGAAGACCGCATCTATATTGCCATCGACTTAAAGTCCTTTTACGCTTCCGTAGAATGTCGGGAGCGCGGCCTTGACCCCCTTGACACCAACCTTGTCGTGGCAGACATCAGCCGTACAGACAAAACCATCTGTCTTGCTGTCACACCATCTCTGAAAAGCTTTGGCATGTCCGGACGAAGTCGTCTTTTTGAAGTAAAACAGCGAGTCCGGGAAGTCAATATCGAACGAAAACAGCATGCGCCCGGACAGATACTTTCCGGTACATCCTATTTTTTCTCGGAGCTTTCTCAGAATCCGGCACTCGCCGTTGATTTTCTGATCGCGCCGCCCCAGATGGCGCATTATATGGAATGCAGCACCAGAATTTATTCTATCTATGTGAAATATGTCGCACCGGAGGATATCGTAGTTTATTCCATCGACGAGGTTTTTATGGACATTACGGATTATCTGCCCGCCAGCAGGATGACTGCCCGCGAATTTGCCCGTAAAATTATTCTCGATGTCATGGATACGACAGGAATCACCGCTACTGCCGGCATCGGGACGAATCTTTTTCTCTGCAAGGTTGCAATGGATATCGTAGCAAAGCACCTCCCGGCAGATGAATACGGCGTGCGCATCGCTTTTCTCGATGAAATGACATTCCGACAAAAACTCTGGGCACATCAGCCGCTCACTGACTTCTGGCGCATCGGACACGGCTATGCCAGAAAGCTTGCCGAAAATGGATTGTTCACGATGGGGGATATCGCACGCTGCTCTGTCAAAAATGAAGACCTGCTCTATCGGCTTTTCGGAAAAAATGCAGAGCTTCTGATCGATCACGCCTGGGGCTTTGAACCCTGCACCGTCCCGGAAATCAAAGCCTACAAACCGGAAACCAACAGCATCAGCTCCGGGCAGGTTCTGCATTGTCCGTATGAGACAGACAAAGCAAAGCTCGTTTTGAAAGAAATGGCAGACCAGCTCGCCCTCGATCTTGTAAATAAAAAAATCGTAACTGACCAGATTGTCCTCACCGTCGGCTACGATATCGAAAACCTGTCCGATCCCTCCCGGAGATCCGCCTACCACGGTTCCATCGAAACAGATCGTTACGGCCGTTCGATTCCAAAGCAGGCGCATGGAACCCAAAATCTGGACGACTATACCTCCTCTTCCCACAGGATCATGAACGCCGCCGTCGATCTTTTCGATCGTCTTATCGATCCGACGCT
>ENA-OPCL01002005-OPCL01002005.1-human-gut-metagenome-genome-assembly--contig:-NODE-2005-length-14056-cov-3.206628_pt1 | contig 14056 bp, 9 predicted proteins | sample MGYA00241251_ERZ501482 | MGnify/ENA primary metagenome ERZ501482 (study PRJEB25962, sample SAMEA2042581) | human gut metagenome | biome: human gut; feature: human-associated habitat; material: faeces... | reverse complement strand
TGACAACCGTCTGTTGCGTCGTATTATCCGTGACTTCAATTATCGGGGATATTCGGCACGTGAAACGATATCACGCTGGCCGAGTGTACGTGCCGGTGAAGATAAATGGATTTTTCCCTATCAGGAGAATGCTGACGTAATGTTTAATTCAGCGTTGCTTTTTGAGTTTGCAGTACTCCGTTTGCATGCCGAACCTATTCTGATGGGTGTCCCGCGCAACTGTCCTGAATATTGCGAAGCATACCGATTACTTAAGTTTATCAAATATTTTGTTCCTGTACAGGATAAGGAGATTCCGCCTACGTCTTTACTGCGTGAATTTTTGGGAGGTAGTAGCTTTAAATATTAAGTAGAAAAATTAGGATATATTCGTTATTTGTACTTTCTTTGCAGAAAATATAAATTACCTTTTGTTGTAGTAAGGCAAGAGAACACAAAATAAACAATATTTGAATAGGATTCTTTAGGGGAGAATACTGTATAATGACTGTTATACTAAACTATAATATTGAACCTTTGGTTACTTTTGCTGTTATAAAAGGACTACATGCAACAAAAAAAATGTGAATATGATTTTTTATAATAGTCTTTTAGCAAAGTGGCTCTTAGGAAAAGGGAAGAAGCACTATTTTATGTTAGGCTGGTTTTTCTTTACCCGCTATAAATATCTGGAAGTCTGGGAAGATATGGAACTCCGAATTCATGCCAGACAGTATTGGGAATGTTTTTCTTTAACCCTGATACCAGCACTTATTTTATCGTTACTGTTTTCATGGTGGTGGATGGTGTTGCCATTCGTGACTTATCACATACTTTATTGGTTTGAAAAGATCATCTGTCACCATTCTATCTTTAATTGGGAGGCGATGAAACATTGTGGCGATACGCTTTATCTCAGGAAGAGAAAAGCGTATGCCTGGAAAAAAGGTTACGGGAAAAAAGAATTGCCCGCATCCAGATGGAATGATTAAAACTTCACTTTAAATGCTTCTTTATCCAAAGCAGATGTCCATACTCGGTATCGTTGGAAGTCCAATGCTCATTAATGGGAGTAATCAGTGCTTCTTTCGGACAGTTTAGTACATTGTATACGATGTAGCTGGTTGTCGGAGGACATACATCATCGTTGAATCCCCATGTCATGTAGGTATCTGCTTTGATTAATTTCGCAAAGTTCACAACATCATAATAGGCCATTGTCTTTATTTTTTCAGGAGTATCCATATCTACCGAATTCCTGAAGAAATGAGGATATCCGCCGGCACGTCCGGCTTTATAGCCTGCCATATCGCTTAATGCAGGATGATTGGCGACACAAGCTGTCACCCGTTCATCCAGTCCGGCAGCGATTAATGCCAGGGCGCCTCCCTGACTACCTCCTTGTGCGATTACATTTTTGCCATCCCATTCCGGTAGGGAAGTTAGAAAGTCGATACCGCGTACACAGGCCAGATATACTCGTTTCATATAATAATTATCACGACTGTCGAGCCCGTTGGTCAGATAGCCGTTTTCTCTGCCATTGAAAGCGTTGCTGATTTCTTTAAATTCTTCATCAGTCATTTCCGGATTCAGGCCGTGTATCTCGAATTCAAAACGGATGCATCCTTGTTCCGCATAATATTTATGGCGTAGAGGTTCTTTGATGGTTTTGATTCCTGCTCCCGGAGGGCATAAGACAACCGGGAACTTTCCTTCTTTTTTCGGATAGAATAAATATCCGTAGACGCATTGTCCACGTTTGTTCAGTTGCAATTTTACGAGATAACAGTCTATTTTATCAGTGGAATATTTTTCGACATGTTCTTTGGTATACGTTAGGGGAAACTCCTTTTGTTCCGCTTTAGCCTTTTCCCAAAATTCCTTGAAATCGGAAGGCATGGTTGTATATGGACGAAGTTTCTCCGGTGAAAATCCGACTTTGATATGATGTGAATAGGTCTTTCCATCAACGATTGCTTTCAGGCGGCAGTCGCGGAATCCCGGCTCTTTCATTGTGCCCACAGGAATCACCCCTCTGCCATTCTTTAAAGTTACACTTCCTTTAGTGTCGGCAACAGGCATCATATCACCTCCTATTTCATAAGTGACGGTTACGTTATCCCTGGGGATACCGTATTTATAGAATTGTACCTCCACAGTTGCTTTTTCTCCGGTTTTATAAAGCCAGTCGGCATGATTGGGTACGGTGACCCAAAGCACATCGCTTTTATAAGGATAGTTTTCAGCTACGGCGGACAGTAAGGAAAGTGACAATAGCCATACAGATAAAAGTAGTCTCTTCATGGTGTTATTCATTGTTTTTATATCATTAAAAAGTGAATTATTTTAATTCTGTTGCAATATTACGCAAGATTCGGGAAAAGAAGGGTAGAAAAAATGTGATTTTAGATGGACTATTTGGTACTTTGACAAAAATAGCGGAAGTTTTTCATCCGGATGAAAAGCTTCCGCTATTGATTTTGAATAGAAGAAAGGTTCTTCTTTTATTTTGATGAGGCTTTTTATCTTAAAGCTTCCACCTCTTCCGGTGTCAAAGGAATCTTCTTGCCTAATCGGCGGGCACCGGTTTCTGTAATCAGATAATCTTCTTCATTGCGGATACCACCGAAGTCCTTATAAGTTTCCACTACATCATAATTGATGAAATCGGTAAATTTCTTTTCTGCTTTCCACATGTCGATCAGTTCCGGAATAAAATAAATACCCGGTTCTACCGTGTGTACAAATCCCGGTTCCAACGGAATGGCGAGACGTTGCGATTTGCGACCGAACTGTGTACTCTTCGGTTGGCCGTTATATCCTACCCATATCTCTCCCAGATTTTCCATATCGTGTACATCCAATCCCATCATGTGACCTAATCCGTGCGGATAGAACAACGCATGGGCACCTTCGCGTACAGCATCCTCGGTATTTCCTTTCATCAATCCGAGCGTCTTCATGCCATCCACCATGACGCGGGCTGACAGTTCGTATACGTCCATATAAGGAATACCCGGACGGAGAGCCTTTACGGATTCCAGATGCATGGCGTTCTGAATCTCGTATACTTCACGCTGACGGGTGGTGAACTTTTTATCGGCAGGAATGGTAGACGACATATCACCCGCATAACCTGACTCTACTTCTGCACCGGCATCGATTAAGAACAAATCACCCGGCTTCACTTTATTTCCGTGATAATGATTGTGCAGAGTCTGCCCGTTGATAGTGGCAATTGTAGCGAATGATAGCTGGCAGTTATTAGATTCGGCCACCCGGTTCATTTCAGCTACCACTTCATATTCGTACATACCCGGACGAAGTACTTTCATAGCTGTAATATGCATATCGGCAGTTACATCGCAAGCCTTTTCTATTTCTACGATTTCTTCTGCAGATTTATAGTTGCGTTGAGCAATCACGGCACGGATGAATGGAACAGAACCTTCCTGATGTGCGGGAGGAATACCCAGCCAGTCCATCAGTTTCAGTTTATGTTCAGGACGGTAAGGAGGCAGATAGTGAATTGCTTTCCCTTTCTGCACACACTGATGGAGATAGCTTACAATGTCAGTAGACGGCATCAGATTTTTTACGCCTACACGTTCGCATTTTTCGTGCAACGTCGGCTGTGATCCCATCCATACGATTGCGTCGATAGACAACTCATCACCAAAGATAATTTCTTTGTCTTCATCTATATCGATAATAGCCGAAAGTCCGGCACATGAAAGTCCGAAATAATAAAGGAAAGTGGAATCCTGACGATAACGGAATGTGTTATCTTCGTAATTCAGTCCGCACTCGTCATTTCCGAGAAATAACAACACTCCGGAGCCTAAGTTATTTTTTAGCAGGGCTCTCCGCTGCATATACGTTTCTTTGGCAAACATATTTGTCCTGGTTTTTAAGTTCGTGCAACAAAGATAACGAATTTTGTGTTATAGGATTAAAAATTATCTCCCTAATCTGTGTAATCTCTCGTTAAAAAGTTACTTTTGTAGCGAGAAACAGTAGAAAGCAAAAACGAATATGGCACAAGGTTCCCGTCAAATACAATCTCAGGCGCAACAGCAGGTACAGACGCTCTCGCCCCAGCAGATTCTGGTCGTGAAACTGTTGGAGCTTCCCGCAGTAGAACTGGAAGATCGTATCCATGCTGAACTATTGGAAAATCCGGCACTCGAAGAAGGAAGAGAAGAATCCGCAGCGGACGAATATTCCGATGTTGAAGGTTCTGAAGATGGCATGGATAATGCATCCACCGACTATGATTCTTTGAATGACTACCTCACCGAGGACGATATTCCCGACTATAAACTGCAAGAGAACAATCGTTCGCAAGATGATCAGCCGGAAAATATTCCCTTCTCCGAATCTACCTCCTTTTATGAAATATTGAAGGAGCAACTCGGTGAACGCAATCTGACAGAACATCAGAGTGAACTGGTGGAATACCTCATCGGTTCATTAGACGACGACGGACTGCTCCGCAAATCACTTGAAAGCATTTGTGACGAACTGGCCATCTATGCCGGAGTAGAATCCACCGAGGAAGAACTGGAAGAAGCATTGTGCATCTTGCAGGACTTTGATCCCGCAGGAATCGGTGCCCGTACTCTCCAGGAATGCCTGTTGTTACAGATCTGCCGGAAGAAGGATGAAGAACGGACCCCCAACCCTATATTGGAACTCGAAGAACGTGTTATCAGAGACTATTATGAAGAATTCACCCGCAAGCATTGGGAGAAAATCATCAGGAAACTGGATGTCGACGAAGATACGTTCAATGAGGTTATCAGCGAAATCACCAAGTTGAACCCGCGTCCCGGTGCCTCTTTGGGAGAAACTATCGGGAGAAACCTCCAGCAGATCATTCCCGATTTCATCGTGGAAACATACGATGACGGAACAATCAATGTCAGTCTCAATAACCGTAATGTTCCCGAGCTTCGTATGAGCCGTGACTTCACAGAAATGGTGGAAGAACATACTAAAAATAAGTTCAACCAGACAAAGGAATCAAAAGAAGCCATGATGTTCCTCAAGCAGAAAATGGATGCGGCACAAGGGTTCATTGATGCTATCAAACAGCGTCAGAATACGTTGATGACTACCATGCAGGCAATAATCGACCTGCAACGTCCCTTCTTCCTCGAAGGAGACGAATCTTTGTTGAAACCGATGATTCTGAAAGATGTGGCTGAACGTACCGGACTGGATATATCTACCATTTCCCGTGTGAGCAACAGTAAATATGTGCAGACGAATTTTGGTATCTATCAGCTTAAATTCTTTTTCGTTGACGGATATACAACGGAAGACGGCGAAGAAATGTCTGTCCGTGAGATTCGCAAGATCCTGAAAGAGTGCATCGACAGCGAAGACAAGAAGAAACCGCTGACAGATGACGAACTGGCGGAGATCTTAAAAGAAAAAGGATACCCTATCGCCCGCCGGACGGTAGCCAAGTATCGTCAGCAACTGAACATTCCCGTAGCGAGACTTCGGAAGTGATAGGAAGAAGTAACATGAAAATGAGAGTTGAGATTTTGTAATAAATAACTAGTAATAAAAAGAAGAGTGGATAAAGAAAGAGAGCATATCATAGCGGATAAGACCATGTTGCGGGTAGCGAGAGTTACCTCAATGGTGTTTACTCCATTTTCGATTCCGTTTTTGTCGTTTTTGGTGTTATTCCTTTTTTCTTATCTTCGTATCATGCCGATACAATATAAGTTGATTGTGTTGGGAATTGTTTATTGCTTTACCATACTGACGCCTACCATTACTATCTTCCTGTTTCGTAAGATTAATGGCTTCGCCCGTCAGGAATTGAGCGAACGTAAGAAACGCTATGTACCTATCCTGCTGACTATCATCTCGTATGTATTCTGCCTGCTGATGATGCGCAAGCTGAATATCCCCTGGTATATGACAGGCATTATTCTGGCATCTCTGGTAGTTTCTGTCATTTGTATTGCCGTCAACCTGAAATGGAAACTGAGCGAGCATATGGCAGGAATAGGTGGAGTGATCGGAGGACTGGTCTCTTTCAGTGCGTTGTTCGGTTATAATCCCGTAGCATGGTTGTGCCTGTTTATCCTGATTGCAGGTATACTGGGTTCCGCACGGATTATTCTGGGACATCATACATTGGGTGAGGTACTTTCCGGCTTTACGGTCGGTCTGGTAGCTGCTCTGCTGGTGCTTCATCCGGTGAGTAACCTTTTATTTCGAGTATTTTTATTTTAACAACAGTATAAATCCTAAAAACTAATTATTATGAACTTTCCACAGAATTTGAAGTACACGAACGAACACGAATGGATTCGCGTAGAAGGAGACATTGCTTATGTTGGTATCACAGACTATGCACAAGAACAGTTGGGCGATATTGTATTTGTAGACATCCCTACTGTCGGTGAAACGTTGGAAGCCGGTGAGGTATTCGGTACTATCGAAGTAGTGAAAACAATTTCCGATCTTTTCTTGCCGGTGGCCGGTGAAGTGATCGAACTGAATGAAGCGTTGGAAAAAAATCCGGAACTGGTTAATAAAGACCCGTACGGTGAAGGCTGGCTGATTAAGGTGAAGCCTGAAGATATTAAAGCAGTGGAAGACTTGCTGGATGCGGAAGCATATAAAGCAGTAGTAAACGGATAAAAGTCCCGTCACTGTAAAACTGTAATTTGTAACTGGTAAATAGTAATTAACATGACTCCAATTGTAAGTATCATCATGGGCAGTACGTCCGACCTTCCTGTTATGGAAAAGGCGGCACAACTGCTGAATGATATGCATGTACCGTTCGAAATGAACGCTCTGTCTGCTCACCGCACGCCGGAGGCTGTGGAAGAGTTTGCGAAGAATGCCCGCAACCGTGGCATTAAAGTAATTATCGCTGCTGCCGGAATGGCTGCCGCCCTTCCCGGTGTAATTGCGGCTAACACTACATTGCCGGTAATCGGAGTACCTGTAAAAGGTTCCGTGCTCGATGGGGTGGACGCACTTTATTCTATCATTCAGATGCCTCCGGGCATTCCTGTAGCAACGGTTGCCATCAACGGAGCGATGAATGCCGCTATCCTTGCCATCCAGATGCTGGCATTGAGCGATGAGAAACTGGCAGAAGCTTTTGCTGCTTACAAGGAAGGACTGAAAAAGAAAATCGTAAAAGCAAACGAAGAACTGAAAGAAGTGAAGTTTGAATATAAAACGAACTAATGTGATTTACGATTTGACAATTTACGATTGACGATTGAAATATCTTCGTGAATCGTATGTTGTCTTTGCGCATTGTCTTTGCATATTGCGCAGAAAGTGTTTTCAGTCATCAAATCATAAATCATAAATCATAAATCAAAATGGTTGATCTATTCAATTATTTTCGAAGAGAAACCACAGAAGTAAATATTGGGGCTGTGCCGTTGGGCGGCCCCAATTCTATTCGTGTCCAGTCGATGACAAACATGTCTACGCAGGATACACAGGCTTGTGTGGAACAGGCGAAACGTATTGTTGATGCAGGTGGAGAGTATGTCCGCCTCACAACCCAGGGCATCAAAGAAGCCGAAAATCTGATGAACATTAATATCGGACTGCGTAGCCAGGGATATATGGTTCCGTTGGTTGCCGATGTGCATTTCAATCCGAAAGTAGCAGACGTGGCTGCTCAATACGCGGAAAAGGTGCGAATCAATCCGGGAAATTATGTAGATGCTGCTCGTACTTTTAAAAAACTGGAATATACAGACGAGGAGTATGCGCAGGAAATACAGAAAATCCATGACCGGTTTGTCCCGTTCCTGAATATCTGTAAAGAGAATCACACGGCTATCCGGATTGGAGTAAATCATGGCTCTCTGTCCGATCGTATCATGTCCCGTTATGGCGATACTCCCGAAGGAATGGTGGAATCCTGTATGGAGTTTCTCCGTATCTGTGTAGAGGAAAACTTCACGGATGTGGTGATTTCCATCAAGGCTTCTAATACGGTGGTCATGGTAAAAACCGTCCGCCTGTTGGTAGACGTCATGGAAAAAGAAGGGATGGCTTTCCCATTACACCTCGGGGTGACAGAAGCCGGAGATGGAGAAGACGGACGTATCAAGTCCGCCCTTGGCATCGGTGCGCTGTTGAGTGACGGATTGGGAGATACCATCCGTGTATCTTTAAGTGAAGCACCCGAAGCTGAAATTCCGGTAGCCCGTAAATTGGTGGATTATGTTCTGTTGAGGCAGAATCATCCCTATATTCCGGGATTGGAAGCACCTGAATTCAACTATCTGTCCCCTGAACGCCGTAAGACAAAAGCGGTCCGTAACATTGGCGGCGAACATGTGCCCGTAGTCATTGCCGACCGCATGGACGGGAAGACAGAGGTAAACCCGCAATTCACACCGGACTATATTTATGCCGGAAGAACCTTGCCCGATCAACGGGAAGACGGAGTAGAGTATATTCTTGATGCGGATGTATGGCAGGGAGAAGACGGAACCTGGCCTGCATTCAATCATGCACAGCTGCCTTTAATGGGAGAATGCAATGCAGAGCTTAAATTCCTGTTTATGCCCTACATGGCACAAACGGATGAAGTGATAGCCTGTCTGAAACATCATCCGAAGGTAGTGATTGTCTCCCAAAGCAATCATCCGAACCGTTTGGGTGAGCACCGTGCACTGGTACATCAACTAATGACGGAAGGTTTACAAAATCCGGTTGTCTTCTTCCAGCATTATTCGGAAGATGATGCGGAGAATTTGCAGATAAAGTCCGCAGCCGATATGGGAGCCTTGATTTTTGACGGTCTTTGTGATGGCATCTTCCTGTTCAATCAGGGTAACTTGAGCCATGCCGTCGTTGATGCTACTGCTTTCGGAATCTTGCAGGCCGGACGTACCCGCACCTCCAAAACAGAATATATATCTTGTCCCGGTTGCGGCCGTACACTTTACGACTTGGAAAAGACTATTGCCCGTATCAAGGCAGCCACTTCACATTTGAAAGGGCTGAAGATCGGCATCATGGGATGCATCGTAAATGGTCCCGGTGAGATGGCAGATGCAGACTACGGCTATGTAGGAGCAGGACGGGGGAAAATCAGTCTCTATAAAGGCAAGGTGTGCGTAGAGAAAAATATTCCTGAAGAAGAAGCGGTAGAACGACTTCTGGAGTTTATCCGGACAGACCGGGAAGAAAACCAACAATGATATTATATTGGGCACGGATGACAGGTGATGGGGACTGATCTCATAGAAAACCTGTCATCCGTGCCTAACTAAGTACTACATATCTTCCAACGACAAACACATTGTTTCAATAGTATAACGAGGCAATAGCTTTTTCTTCAAATGTTCAACTTTCTGTTCCAGCAACTCTGGCTTAAAGTTTTTACGTTGGCGTTTTACTTCAGCAACTACTGCTTTATTTTTTTCAAGACCGAGTGCGACAATATCTATTTCGTTTTGATTCCCTTTGGTTTCCCACCATTTCTCTATTGTAAAATCTCATAATCAGTTGGTGAATGTTAGTAACAGCGATTACAGTAACCGCTGTTACTAAAGTACATATTCTTTATATAATAGTAAAGTATTCTCTCTTTTTTCACTCATAGCGTGTAATTGCTTTTTTATTTAGTACATTGTCTTTCTAACCTTCTTGTGTTTTCTTTTATTGTGATGCAAATTCTTTATGAAAATTTATCAGCCATATAATAAATCTCTGTAACTTTAGACTCTGAGAATATAGTAATAGTTGTTTAATGTTATAATTAGATACTGTAATTTTAATACTTTTATTGCTATGTTATTGTTAATCAGATCTTTAATCTCTCATGTCAAACTCGCATTAATATATAAACTATGTTATACCGTTTTTTTATGATTTGCATAATAGCTTGTGTCTCTAATTCGATCTTGGCGTATAAGTCCCTTTATTTTGCAAGTTTGACTGTAAAAGATGGTTTGTCCAATATGTACATTACCGATATTGCAAAAGACTCTTTAGGATATATGTGGTTTGCAACAGGTGACGGATTAAATAGATATGACGGTCATAGTATGGAGGTGTTTTATTACCAAGGAACTAATAATCCCTATTCTATTTCTAATAATTATATCCTGTCTTTGGCAGCGGATAGATATAAAAATTTGTGGATAGGCACATATGATGGCTTGAATTATTTTGACTCCCAAACAAAAACTTTTATGAAATTTTTTCATAAGGAGGACGATTCGAATAGCCTTAGTAATAATTATATCCGGCGTGTACGCATTAGCAAAAAAGGAAATATTTGGGTTGCTACTAATAATGGCGTTAATCTATATGATCCGATTAGCAAGACTTTTCAGAGATTTCATACATCCGTTGGAAAGAAAGCGTCACGCATTAATGACATTTTAGAAAAGGATGGTCAGTTACTCATAGCTACAGACAGTTGTCTATATTTTTTAGACATTTTAGAAAATAAAATTCTTAATTCTCTTACTTTGGTACAACCGTCAACAATTTCCAATGCGATATGTGAGGATGAAAAGGGGCGTATATATGTAGGGACAAATGATGGTCTTTTCGAAATAGATTTTGCACAACAAAAAATAAAAAGGAAATATACTGCTCACGCTGATATACCTTTGTCAATAAGTGATAATTCTATAAGAAATATATGTCAGGATACTAATGGAAATTTATTGCTTGCTACTTTCAATGGTATCAATATTCTTGATAAAGAGAGAAACGTGTTTACTTCATTCAGGCAGATATCCGGAACTGATAATGGGCTTCTACATTTCTCATTCCATTCTGTTTTTTTCGATGCCTTAACTGGTACCTTGTGGGCAGGTAGTTGGGCCGGAGGGATAAATTATGTAAATGATAACAGTAAAGAATACACAGAGTATAGCATTCCTAATATTCAGAATGAAAATATTATAGGGGTGGTTGGTGCTATGGTGGAAGATGATGATGGTATATGGATAGGAATGGAAGGTAGTGGTCTTCTGCTTTATAATTTCAGAAAAGCGCAATATGAGCATTATTCTATTCCTGAAAAACTGAATTACAACATTCAATATAGTATCATAAAATGTATTTGTAAGTCAGGCAATATATTGCATATAGGAACAAATGGAGGATTGGTTTTACAGTTTGATATACAAAAACGGGTTTTCACACGTTCGACCCAACTGCCATCCAAACCGGCTATTCAATCTATAATGGAGGATAAGTATGGTAATTTGCTGATAACTAATACATCTAATAAAGGATTGATTATTCTATCACCTGATGGGAAAGTGACCGATACTTTTTATGACTCCAAAGGGCATAAAATTGATTTTAAAAATATAAGCATTATAATTGCAGACAAGAATAACAGTTATTTCTTAGGAAATTATTCTGCAGGATTTTCTCATTATGATTTTGACACAAAAGAATATGAATACTTCGATATTGCAAATTACATGGATGGGGATCAGTTCAGTCCCGGTACTATCAATAGTAATCATATGTGTAAAGATCGTAAAGGAAATCTTTGGATTGCAACTTCACAGGCTGGATTATTTTGTCTTGATATACAGAAAAAGAAAGTTATTAAAAGATATTCCATGGATAACTATGTCAGTAGAAACCTTATAGAAGGAGTGGTCGAAGATAACTTGGGGAATATTTGGTTTTCTACACTCACAGAGATCTATCGTATAGAACGGAAAAAGGATACAATAAAAAAGTTTAAAGGGTTCAGGTTGGATGAATTCGCTATCCGTTCTTGTTTTTATTCTAAAAATAGAGTTTACTTTGGAGGTAATATGGGTTTTGTCGGATTTAATGCCGATGTGGTGCATACAAACAATTATGTTCCTCCGGTTGTCATTAAAGCTTTTAGAATCAACAATAAAATAGTCTTTCCTGATAAGCATGACTATTTAAATGAAGAAACCGTACTTAAATATAACGAGTCGAATATAACGATTGATTATGCTGCATTGGAATTTATAAATCCAGGTCAAATAGAGTATGAATATATTCTGGAGGGTTTCGATAAAGATTGGATTGCTGTCGGAAATCATCAGACTGCACAGTACACAAATCTGCTTGCAGGTAAATACCTGTTTAAAGTAAGAGCAAAGAACGAAGACAATGTTTGGAGTGATAGCCGGCACACGCTTAGTATTAAGGTCCTGCCTCCATTTTGGAAGACTCCGGAAGCGTATACACTTTACTTTGCTGTTTTTGTTTTTATGTTATTCTTATATTATCGATATGTTAAAATTCGAACCAAGTTGATTAATGACATTATAATAGAAAAAATAGAAAAACAACATGCGACGAGATTGCATGAGGAAAGAATTAATATGTTCACAAATTTTTCTCATGAATTAAGAACTCCTTTGACTCTTATTATTTCTCCGTTAACGGAATTGCTTCAAGATACGAACCTTACGGAAAAAGCAAGGACGTCTTTACAGTTAATGCATAAGAACACTTTACGATTATCTTTACTTGTCAATCAATTGATGGATTTTAGAAAGACAGAGTCCGGAACGATGCAGTTAAGAGTGGCAGAAGGAAATTTTTCTTTGTTTTTGCAGGAAATCGTTCTTGCATTTTCTGAACTAACCCGTTTACGGGGGATAACCTTAGAATTTAATAGTCCGGCAACGGAAATTACTATATGGTATGACCGCTTACTCATGGAGAAAGTAATGTTTAATCTTATTTCTAATGCTGTCAAACATACCCCTTGTGGTGGATGGATTAAAATATCTGAATCTATTGAAGAAACAGAGAATCAGAAATTGCTCAAAGTCGTGGTGGCGGACTCGGGAAAAGGAATACCTAAAGATAAGTTGGAAGCAATCTTTACTCCTTTTTATCAGGTTGCCGATGAAACAGAAACAGGTCCGAGTACCGGGATTGGTCTACATCTTACTTTAGGTATTATAGAACTTCATAAAGGTAGAATCTGGGCAGAAAGCGAATTGGGACATGGGAGTTTTTTCATTTTTACATTGCCCATGAACAATGTCTATACTAAAAAAGAAATCATACAAGAATATAAAGACAGTGAAGATATTTCCAGATATTTGGAAATAAATGAGGTTGAAGATAAAGAGACTGAAAATAGGGAGGATAATAAAACTGCTACCATCCTTGTTGTTGATGATAACAAAGATATCAGATCCTATATCCGGTCATCTTTGGAGAATATCTATTATGTGATAGAAGCGGTTGATGGTGAAGAGGCATTTGATTTAGCAATAGAGAATATGCCTACACTGATTCTTAGCGACATAATGATGCCCCGGTTGGATGGGATACAGTTATGCCGCAAGTTAAAACAAGATTTGCGTACAGGACATATTCCGGTTATTCTTCTTACAGCCAGGACTACAATTACACAAATTGAGGAGGGTTTAAACATAGGTGCTGACGACTATGTGACTAAGCCGTTTAATATCAGACATCTTAAGGCTAGGATTAAAAACTTGATAGAATCCAGAGGTAAATTAAAAGAGCTCTTCAAAAAGAATTATATGTCTTTTGATATAGATACTAAAATAGCTTCTGCAGATGATCATTTTATCGAAAGGTTGTATGCTGTAATTAATGATAATTTATCAAATACAGAGTTTGATATGACTGGATTCTGTAGAGAGATTGGGATGAGCAGAACCAATTTGTATGAGAAGATTAAAGCATTGACTGATTTGTCTCCTACTGAATTTATTCGTTTGTCACGTTTAAAGGCTGCAGCAAAATTATTAAAGACAGATAACGTACCTATTTCTGAAATTTCACTAATAACAGGTTTTAAAAATCATTCTTATTTTACTCGGAGTTTCAAGGCTGTCTATGGAGTTTCTCCATCTGAATATGCAAAGCAGTTCAGGTAGATGTCTTTAAAATAACGAATAGGAGGTGATAAAAGAACATATCGTCAAATGAAAAGAACATAATATCAAGCTGTTAATCAAAGCTTTACTTAACTTTGCTCATCGGAATGAAAGAACAGGTATAATCGTCAGTTGTAACCATTCTATTTTCCGCCTTGACATAAGTTGTTAGCCGC
>ENA-OPCL01001999-OPCL01001999.1-human-gut-metagenome-genome-assembly--contig:-NODE-1999-length-14077-cov-7.418628_pt1 | contig 14077 bp, 9 predicted proteins | sample MGYA00241251_ERZ501482 | MGnify/ENA primary metagenome ERZ501482 (study PRJEB25962, sample SAMEA2042581) | human gut metagenome | biome: human gut; feature: human-associated habitat; material: faeces... | reverse complement strand
TGAATATCTGTATCGTGTTCGCCCAGCTTGAACGGGAAACGATACAGAAGCGGGTAACGGACGCTTACTACTCCCGCAGTCAGCGGGGCTTTAAGATGGGCGGGAAAGCCCCTTACGGCTTCCATACGGAGCCTATCAAGATGGACGGTATCAACACAAAGAAGCTGGTGGTAAACCCAGACGAAGCGGCAAATATCCGGCTGATGTTCGAGATGTACGCCCAGCCCACAACCTCCTACGGGGACATTACCCGGTACTTTGCCGAACAGGGGATTTTGTTCCATGGCAAAGAGCTGATACGCCCCACGCTGGCGCAGATGTTACGCAATCCTGTCTATGTGCAGGCAGACCTTGATGTGTACGAATTTTTCAAAAGTCAAGGTACAGTCATTGTCAATGACGTTGCCGATTTTACGGGCATGAACGGCTGCTATCTGTATCAAGGGCGAGATGTAAAGGCCAGCAAGAAAAACGACTTAAAAGACCAAATGCTGGTACTGGCTCCCCATGAGGGTATCGTCCCCTCCGACACCTGGCTGACCTGCCGCAAGAAGCTGATGAACAACATGAAAATCCAGTCTGCCCGGAAAGCCACCCACACATGGCTGGCAGGAAAAATCAAGTGCGGGAATTGCGGGTATGCTCTTATGAGTATCTACAATCCCTCCGGCAAACAGTATCTCCGCTGCACGAAACGGCTGGACAATAAAAGCTGTCCTGGCTGTGGGAAAATCATCACTTCGGAACTGGAAGCGGTTGTTTATCAGCAGATGGTAAAGAAGCTGGCAAGCTACAAGACGCTGACAGGAAAAAAGAAAGCGGCAAAGGCAAACCCGAAAATCACCGCCCTGCAAGTGGAACTTGCCCATGTAGACAGCGAGATTGAAAAGCTGGTGGACAGTCTGACGGGGGCAAACAATGTCCTGTTCTCCTATGTGAATGTGAAGATAGCGGAACTGGACGGGCGCAAGCAGGAACTTCTGGCAAGGATAGCGGAGTTGACTGTGGAGGCCATCAGCCCGGAACAGGTCAGCCAGATTTCCGGCTACCTCGATACCTGGGAGAATGTATCTTTTGATGACAAGCGGCGTGTGGTGGATTTGATGATCACCACCATAGCCGCCACAAGCGACAGCTTGAACATCACATGGAAAATCTGACTGGCGGCACCCCTCCCGTCAGATACCTACCCTGTGTAGTCCCTTGTAAACTGTACTTTCATTTTTTATAAATATCTGTCCGATAAAGAAATCGAATTTCTGAAAGACAACGATTATGACGATGAGCTGCTGAAAACCGTAACCGAGGACGACCCCGAAACCGTTAAATGGGTGCAGGAAAACATCGGCTATTTTATCTCCTACAAAGATTTCTTCTCCACTTGGCTCGGCATGGGCAAGGATTTTGATGTTTCCAATGTGCGTGATGCGCTGTCGGCGTTCAGCCGGCTGATTTCCCCCACGCACAAGCGTGTGTTTGAGAAAATCTTCAACACACTGGAAACCGGTCTTTCCAAACTGGGCGACAGCTCCGGCACCCAGACCAAAGCCATCAGCGGTCTGCTGAATCTGATCAAGGATATTCCGATGGACGGCAAGCAGGGCTATGATGTGCTGGGCTTCATCTATGAATATCTTATCAGTATGTTTGCCGCCAATGCCGGCAAAAAGGCGGGCGAGTTCTATACGCCCCACGAGGTTTCGCTGCTGATGTCTGAAATCGTGGCAAGCCACCTGCAGGGCAAGAACGAAATCAAAATCTATGACCCGACCAGCGGTTCCGGCTCGCTGCTGATCAACATCGGCAAAAGCGTTTCCAAGTATATGGCTGACGCAAACAATGTAAAATACTACGCGCAGGAGCTGAAAGAGAACACCTACAACCTGACCCGTATGAATCTGGTAATGCGCGGCATCAAGCCGGACAACATCGTTACCCGCAACGGCGATACGCTGGAGGAGGACTGGCCCTACTTTGACGATGCCGACCCCATCAACTCCTATGACCCGCTGTATGTAGATGCCGTAGTATCGAACCCGCCGTATTCGCAGGCATGGGATCCCACCAACAAGGAGGGCGACGCCCGCTATGCCCGCTTTGGTCTGGCACCCAAGGGTAAGGCGGACTATGCCTTTTTGCTGCACGACCTTTACCATATCAAGCCCGACGGCATTATGACCATCGTTTTGCCCCACGGTGTTCTGTTCCGCGGCGGTGAGGAAGGCACGATCCGCAAAAATCTGATTGAGAACAACCACATTGACGCCATCATCGGTCTGCCCGCCAACATTTTCTTTGGCACGGGCATTCCCACCATCATTATGGTGTTGCGCCAAAAGCGCGAGCGCGAGGATGTACTTATCATTGACGCCTCCAAGGGGTACACCAAGGAGGGCAAAAACAACAAACTCCGCGCCTCCGACATCAAGCGCATTGCCGATACCTTTGTAAAGCGTGAGAGCATCCCCAAATTTTCCCGCACGGTCAGCCGTGAGGAAATCCGCGCCAATGACTACAACTTAAACATTCCCCGCTATGTGGACTCCTCTGAGGCAGCGGAGCATTGGGATGTATACGCCTCTATGTTTGGCGGCATCCCCGCAGCAGAGCTGGACGAGCTTTCCGCATACTGGGCGGCGTTTCCTGCGCTGCGCGGTGAATTGTTTGCTGAAAACGGAACGCCCTATGCGGCGCTGACCGTTGAGGACATCAAGTCGGCTATCAAAAACAGCCGCGATGTAACCGCCTTTGAGGACGCCTATCGCTCCGCCTTTGCTGCGCTGCCCGCCTATATGAAGGCTGTCCTGTTGGACGGCATGGGCAAAATTGAGATTGCCAAGACGGAAACAACCCTCAGCGAGGATATTTTTGCGCGCCTTGCCGACATTCCGCTGATTGACAAATACGAGGCTTATCAGCTGCTGGACGACCACTGGAACACGATTGCCGTTGACCTTGAAATGATCCAGACCGAGGGGTTCGGTGCAGCCAAAAAGGTAGACCCCCATCTTGTCACCAAAAAGAAAGGCAACGAGGAGCAGGAAGTGCAGGACGGCTGGGTTGGGCACATTCTGCCCTTTGATCTGCTGCAAAAAACGCTGTTGAAAGATAAGGCTGGCGCGCTCCACGCGCTGGAAAATCAGCTTGCCGAGCTTCCCACCGAATATGAAGCCCTGCTGGATGAATTTACCGAGGACGACAAGGACGCCTATAAGGAGTGCTTTACCGAAGAAGGCGATGCTTTTGTGCCGAAGGAGATTGCCAAAAAGGTCAAAGAACTGCGGCGTGACCGTACCCCCGAGGCTGAAAATGCCTGCCGCATTTTCGGCCGTGTAGAGGAACTGACCAGGCAGGAAAAGGCACTGAAAGCCAAAATCAAATCTGACGCAGCAGCACTGGAAGCCCTGACCAAAAAGACCATTGAGGGGCTGACCGATGCGCAGGTGTTGGAGCTGCTGGAGCAAAAATGGATTGCGCCCTTTACGAACGAGCTTGCCAAACTGCCCGATGCCATGGTGGACAGCCTTGTCAACAAGATTCAGACCCTGCAAAATAAATATAGCACAACCTTCTTCGATGTGGAAAGCGAAATCCGCGCCACCGAAAAGCAGCTGGCCGCGATGATGGACGACCTTACCGGCAGTGAGTATGACCTGAAAGGCCTGAGCGAGTTCAAGACGCTCTTGTTGGGTGACTGATATGGCAAAACAGAACAAACCTGCCATCCGATTCAAGGGATTTACTGACGCTTGGGAACAGCGAAAGTTGGGGGAGATTCTGCAAGAGCGTAATACTCGAACCTCTGATTTTGAGAGTAACCCCCTGTACAGCTTGACAATCGAAAGTGGTGTCACGCCCAAAACAGACCGTTATGAAAGAAGTTCCCTCGTGACCAAGACAGAGGATTTATTCAAAACTGTAAAGCCCAATGAGTTTGTTACCAATCCAATGAATCTAAGATTTGGAGCACTTGGATACAATAAAAATGCTTTTACTGTAAGTGTTTCCGGCTATTATGATGTGTTTTCGATTGATGATGACAAATGCAGTGGATTTTGGAATGCATATTTCAAAACACCCACGGCGATGAATATTTTTGATAACGCTGCAACTGGCTCTTTAATTGAAAAACGTCGTGTAAAATACTCGACCCTTCAACAACTTGCTTTTTATATGCCAAATGATTTATCTGAAAAAGCTGAAATTGGCAAGTATATGGATACATTCGACCACCTTATCACCCTTCATCAGCGTAAGTTTGACAAGCTGCAAGTTTTGAAGAAAGCCATGCTTGAAAAAATGTTTCCGAAAAATGGCAGCAGCGTTCCCGAAATTCGATTCAAGGGATTTACTGACGCTTGGGAACAGCGGAAGTTCTCGGATATTACTTTTCCAGCGGGTGAAAAGAACAAAGAAAATCTGCCATTAGAGAGTTATTCCATTACAAATGAAAGTGGATTCGTCCCGCAAGATGAAAAGTTTGAAAACGGCGGTACAATGCGAGAAGCCGACAAAAGAATGTACTATATTGTTTCTCCAAATTCATTTGCGTACAACCCTGCAAGAATAAATGTGGGTTCCATCGGATACCAAGACACGGGAAAAAGTGTGATAGTAAGTTCACTTTATGAGGTCTTTAAGACTTCTGACGATGTAGATGATAGACTCCTCTGGCATTGGTTCAAATCGCCTGATTTCCAAAAGCTGATTATGCAGTTGCAAGAGGGTGGTGTTCGTCTCTACTTCTATTACGACAAGCTCTGTATGGGACAAGTATTCCTCCCTTCGCTTGAGGAACAGCGCAAAATTGGAAAGTTGTTTGATACCCTTGACCACCTTATCACCCTTCATCAGCGTGAGTTAGAAAAGCTGCAAAATATCAAAAAATCCATGCTCGAAAAGATGTTTGTCTAAGGAGAATCGTGAAAAAATGGGAAAAATTATTTTATATCACGGCACTCCCGACAAAATCGTTGTGCCGAAATTTGGCGGCGGGGATGATAAACACGACTATGGCAGGGGCTTTTACCTTACCGAGAACATCGAACTTGCCAAAGAATGGGCGGTCTGCCGCCCGAACGACACAAACGGCTGGGTTCACAAGTACGAGCTGGAAACCGCCGGGCTGAAAATTCTGGATTTTCAGCAGCACAGTGTTCTTGCGTGGCTGGCAGAGCTGATGAAGCACCGGGACGCCGCCGACTCTAAGCGATACCGTATGCTGGCAAAGAAATTTATCGAAAAATACGGCATGGATACCCGCGATTATGATGTGATTTGCGGCTGGCGCGCAAACGCCTCCTACTTTTACATCGCCAAAGAGTTTGTGCGCGATAATATTGATGTGGATATTCTGGAAGATCTGCTGTCGCTGGGCGGTTTGGGCATCCAGTATTGCATCAAGTCCGAGGCCGCGTATGCAAATCTGAAAGAAATAACCGACGAGCTGCTTGCCGTGGACTACACTGAATTTAACGACAGGTACAATCAGCGCGACATAACGGCAAGAAAACGGATGCGCGAACTGGTGGATTCCGACGCGAACACGGTCACAAAGGTGTTCAGCACACTGTTTGAGAGGTGAGGGGCAATGCGCGCGTATGCAAAGGAATATGTAAGCGATGTGGTCGAAAATCAGGGCAAGCTCTTTGACCTTGTGGCACAGAAATACCCTGACAAGGATACTGCGGCTTTTATCAATTCCTATATGGCAAGCAAAACCAGAAAAAGCATCGACGAAGCCAAAGCCTATGTAAACACGATGAGCGCCCCCGAATTGTGGGATTACTTTTGCAAAACCGAGGACTTTACACTGAAGGACGGCAAAGCCATCGAGGGGTTTATGCCGGATTGGATCGGCGAATTTTATGCGTATTATCAATGGTATTATAATCTGCCCAGCAGCGAGGTCGTAAAAAAAGTGCCGGTTGCTTTTCTGGAAAAAGCATACGGCGGGCTGCATGATCTGGAACTGGATTTGGCGGTACAAAAAGTCGGTGAAGTATAATGACGGTTGTTTGCTTTCATAACCCCAGTGAGGAAAACGGATATTTGAGCAACTGGTACCCCTGCCGCTTTACGGTGGAGGGGGTGGACTTTTCCTCCATAGAACAATATATGATGTACAAAAAGGCTGTCTACTTTGGTGACAAGGCTGTGGCGGCCAAAATTCTTGCAACCGATGATGTTGCCGAAATCAAGGCGCTTGGCAGGCTGGTTGCCCATTACAGCGAGCGCTATTGGAATGGTATTCGGCAAATCGTTGTTTTTACAGGGCTGCTTGCTAAATTCACCCAAAATGACGACCTGAAAGCGCAGCTTGCCGCCACCAAAGGTTCCGTTTTGGCTGAATGTGCGGTCAGGGATACCATTTGGGGCATCGGCTTGTCGATGAAGGACCCGGACAGGCTGGATATTGGCAAGTGGAAGGGGCAAAACCTGCTGGGCTATGCTCTGATGATGGTGCGCGAACGGCTGTAAAAGCGCACACAAATACCCGGAAAGGGGCAAAACAAATGACCTTTCAAAAGGAATCGGACTTTGAAGAAGCGCTTATAAAAATCCTGACGACCAAAGGCTGGGAGAGCACAATTCTGAAATATCCCACCGAGCAGGATCTGATTCGCAACTGGGCAAACATTCTCTTTGACAATAACCGCGGCATAGATCGCCTTGGCGATTACCCCTTGACCGATGGCGAGATGCAGCAAATTGTGGAGCAGATTCGGGAACTGCGCACGCCGCTGAAGCTGAACGGCTTTATCAACGGCAAAACGGTTTCTGTCAAGCGCGATAACCCCGATGACAAGGCACATTTCGGCAAGGAAGTCAGCCTGAAAATCTACGACCGCATGGAGATTGCCGCCGGGCAAAGCCGCTACCAGATCGTGCAGCAGCCGATTTTTCCCGGTAAATCCAAAATGCTGAACGACCGCCGCGGCGATTTGATGCTGCTGATCAACGGTATGCCGGTTTTCCATCTGGAATTAAAGCGCAGCGGTGTGCCGGTGAGTCAGGCATATAACCAAATCGAAAAATACGCCCACGAGGGTGTGTTTACCGGGCTGTTCTCGCTTGTGCAGATTTTTGTGGCAATGAACCCGGAAGAAACCGTCTACTTCGCCAACCCCGGTCCCGACGGCAAATTTAACACCGATTACTACTTCCACTGGGCGGACTTCAACAACGAGCCAATCAACGATTGGAAAGAGATTGCCTCCAAGCTGCTGTCCATTCCCATGGCGCATCAGATGATCGGCTTTTACACCGTGGCCGACGATGCGGACGGCGTGTTGAAGGTTATGCGCAGCTATCAGTATTATGCTGCCAGTGCGATTTCGGATGTAGTTTCCAAAACGAAATGGGACAGCGGCAAGCAGCGCGGCGGGTATATCTGGCACACCACCGGCAGCGGCAAGACGATGACTTCCTTCAAGTCCGCACAGCTGATTGCCAATTCCAACGATGCGGACAAGGTGGTTTTCCTCACGGATCGTATCGAGCTGGGGACGCAGTCGCTGAAAGAATACCGCGCCTTTGCCGATGAAAACGAGACCGTGCAGGCAACAGAAAACACCTATGTATTGATTTCCAAGTTGAAAAGCATTGCCACCGCAGACACGCTGATTGTGACATCTATTCAGAAGATGAGCAATATCCGTGACGAGGAGGGCGGCAAAAATGCCCGCGATATTGAGTTGATCGGCAAAAAGCGATTGGTGTTTATCGTGGACGAGGCGCATCGCTCCACCTTTGGCGATATGCTGGCAATTATAAAAGAAACCTTTCCTCGCGCGATTTTCTTCGGCTTTACCGGCACGCCCGTGTTTGAGGAAAACGCCAAAAAGAACAACGCACAAACCGATGTGTTTGGCAATGAGCTGCACCGTTACAGCATAGCAGACGGCATCCGCGATAAAAATGTGCTGGGCTTTGACCCGTACAAGGTACTTACCTTCCGCGACAAAGATGTGCGGCAGGCTGTTGCACTGGAAAAAGCAAAGGCAGCTACGGTTGCAGATGCCCTGAACGACCCTGCAAAAGCAGCTGTGTACTATAAGTACATGGACAACACGCAGGTGAAAATGTACGGCGAACCGGGTCCGGACGGAAAGTGGATCAAGGGGATTGAGGATTATCTGCCCAATACACAATATCTGACGGCCGAGCATAAGCAGACCGTTATCGAGGATATTAAGGAAAACTGGCTGACCTTGAGCCACAACGGTAAATTCCACGCGATTTTTGCCACAAGCAGCATCCCGGAGGCAATCGAATATTACCGCATGATGAAGACCACCATGCCGGAATTGAAAACAAGCTGCCTTTTTGACCCGAACATTGATAATAACGGCGGCGCGATTTACAAAGAGGACGGGCTTGTTGAAATTATCGAGGATTACAATAAGCGCTATGGGCAGGATTTTACAATATCTACCCATGCACGGTTTAAGAAGGATCTGTCGCTGCGTTTGGCGCACAAGGAGCAGTATAAGCGCATTGAACGCACCCCCGACCAACAGCTTGATTTGCTGATCGTTGTTGACCAGATGCTGACCGGCTTTGACTCCAAGTGGGTTAATACCCTCTATATGGATAAGATGCTGGAATACGAGAACATTATACAGGCGTTTTCCCGCACGAACCGATTGTTTGGACCGGATAAGCCGTTCGGCGTGATTCGCTATTACCGCAAGCCGCACACAATGGAGCAAAATGTGCTGAAAGCGGTGAAGCTGTACTCCGGCGACCGCCCAATTGGATTGTTTGTTGACCGCCTTGCCCACAACCTTGAAAAAATGAACGAGGTGTACGGCGACATTGCGGAGTTGTTTACGAGCGCGGGTGTGCCGGATTTTGAAAAGCTGCCGCAGGACAGGAGCGTCTGCGCCAAGTTTGCAAAGCTGTTCCGTGAGCTTAACGACTACATGGAGGCAGCGCGTGTGCAGGGCTTTACATGGAATCAAAGCGTATATCATTGCCCGGACGATGCTACCGATGAAACCATTGATGTCGAAATGCTGTTTGATGAGTCGGCCTATCTGATTTTGGCACAGCGCTATAAGGAGCTGTCCGCCGAGCCGTCGGACCCTTCCGATGATAGCGATGCGCCGTATGATTTGGTGGGCTATTTGACGGAAATCGACACCGGTGTGATTGATTCCAACTATATGAACAGCCGCTTTGATAAGTACCTGAAGCTGCTGAATCAGGCGGGTGCATCGGGAGAATCCATAGAACAGGCAAAAGCTGAACTGCATAAGTCCTTTGCCAGCCTGACACAGGAAGAACAGAAGTTTGCCAACATCTTCCTGCACGATATTGAACGCGGTGACGCCACACCCGAACCCGGCAAGACGCTGCGGGATTACATCACCGAGTACCAGTGCCGTGCGAAGAATGACCAAATCCACCGTTTTGCCGTTGTGTTTGGCTTGGATGAAGAAAAGCTCCGCAATATGATGGGTCTTGGGCTGACGAAAACCAACATTAACGAGTTTGGTCGCCTTGACGAACTGAAGAAAACCGTGGACAAGGCAAAAGCCAAAGCCTATTTTGAGAAAAAAGAGGGCGTAAAGCTGATACCGCCCAAGGTAAACCAGAAAGTGGACAGTTTGCTGCGGGAATTTATTGTAACCGGCGGCTTCGAGGCGTAAGGCTGCATATTTATAAGCGATAAGTCAAACAAGAGGGCCAAGGAAAATCCGAGGCCCTTTTACTTTTGCTTGGGAACAGCGGAAGTTGGGGGAAGTTGTCAAAGAAGTAACCCGCAATGACCCAACATCGGAAGCCCCTATAATGATGATTACGGCAAACAACGGCTTTATTGAGCAGTCAGAAAGGTATGCTTTTGATAACGCTGGAGAAAGTTTGAAGAAATATATTCTTCTCCAAAAAGGTGAACTTGCCTATAATCACGGCGCATCAAAGTTGCGTCCATTTGGCTCTTGCTTTGCGCTGACAACAGCAGAAAGTGCCCGTATACCGTTTGTTTATCATTGTTTTTCTGCGGAAAACAAAAATGCAGAGTTTCTGTCAATAGAGTTGAATGGCTCTGAAGTTGAGAGTCAGCTTCGCAAGATTGTGTCGTCTGGTGCGAGAATGGATGGCTTGCTGAACATCTCGTTTGATGAATACTCTACTGTGACTGTGCTACTTCCTGACATAAAAGAGCAAGAACACATTGCCGACTTTTTTCGTAATCTCGACCACCTTATCACCCTTCATCAGCGTAAGTTTTATGTTTCGATATTGGTGTGATGTAAACTTTGGATTTATAGATGTTCGATTTTCCCATGTGTAGATTATCGTTCCGGCTATATAATCCTACGCTCAAAATATTCAACCTACGTATATTTTGATAATATCTGTTCAAGAACTTGAGGTTGATTAGAAAAGAGGAAAATGTCATCCACATATCTGAAAGCAGCATAATCGACTTTATAGAAAATACCATCTTTTTCAAGCTCTAATAGGATTTCGTTATCAATATGTTGAAGAAGAATCTCCGCCATCATCCTTGAAAATTCAGGTCCGACCACGATACCATTTGATGAACGACCATTATCGAATGTCAAAATAGTAAATAACCGTCTTCCGAACTAGAAAATGTGTTTTTGTCGGACGGAATTCAAGAATGTTCTTAAACTGGAATGGGCGGAGGAAGTGGTGGTGAGAGAGATTGTGTATGCAGAATAAACTCTAATAGTATTAGAGCGGTATAAAAAGCCAATATCTTAAATATTATTCTTGGATTTTGAAAAATATCTGCAAATTCCGAAATTAAAATTTGACTTTCCGCCTAGAATAGAGTACACTGGATTCAGAAAATCATCTGGGAGGAATTGCGATGCTGCTTCAATTTTCAGTCACCAACCACCGTTCCATCAAGGATACAGCCATCATCAGCTTGAAAGCATCTACAGATAAAAGTCTGGTCGACTGCCTGATTTCACCGGACGAGAAGAAACAGCTTGTTCCAGTGCTGGCACTGTACGGCGCAAATGCAGCGGGAAAGAGCAATGTCCTCCATGCACTCCTGCTCATGCGGGAAATGGTCTGTGGCCGATATGCCAAGCTGCTGAGGGGCGAACCGCTTCCGCAGGAACCGTTTGCTTTCACAGACCAGCCTACACAGCCGACCAGTTTTGAAGCTATCTATTTCTATGGCGGCATCAAGTATGCCTATGGGTTCTCGTTTGACAAGTCCAGAATCTTGACCGAATATCTTTATCACTGGCCTAATGGCCGGGAAGCACTGATTTTTTCCAGAGAGGGCGGCAGTTACCAATTTCGTGAAAACATCCAAGAACAGCTTACGCTTTCTGGACGAACCGCCGAAAATCGTCTGTATCTGTCCAGTTCCAACGAGTGGAACTGTCCGCAGACCGAAAAAGCGTATCTGTGGTTCTTTGAAAAGCTGACAGGTTTCGTGGGAACAGAAATGCGGCTGGATGCCGCTCTGTCTGCCATCCGGCAGGGCGGCTCCGAAAAGAGCCGTATCCTGCATGAAATGCTGTATGCCGATCTAGGCATCAAAGACATCCGCATCACTGGTTCCAAGGAAGAACCTATCATTTCTGCCCTACACACTCTCGACACTGAAGATGGCACATCCAAGGGCTTCTGGCTTCCGTTGGGGCAGGAATCCGTTGGAACACAGCGATTCTTTTCTCGCATCGGTATGTGGCTCGCTGCTCTGGAATCTGGGGCTGTTCTGGTGGTAGACGAGATTGAATCCAGTATGCACCCACTCCTGACCCGGCACTTGATCGAAATGATGCAGGATGCCGCCATCAATACGAACCATACACAACTCATCTTCACGACCCACGACACCGGGCTTCTCGACTTGACTTTGCTTCGGCGTGATCAGATCTGGTTTGCAGAGAAAGATGAAAAGACCATGCAGACCGATATTTACGCTCTGACTGAGTTTTCTCCCCGGAAAGGTGAGAACATCTCCAAAGGGTATCTGCAAGGCCGCTACGGCGCGATTCCGTTCATTGGAGGGAATGCAACATGGGTCGAATAAAGGAAATCAGCCGCAGGCCTACCCGAAGCAGAAAGCGGAATCCGGTCGTATACCTTATCTGCGAGGGCAGTGAAACCGAGATTCGCCATTTCAAGCGTTTTCGAAGCCGTGGCTGTAATATCGACATTATCCCGATTTCTTCGCAGTATAAGTCCGCTGACAGGCTTGTGCAGAAGGCCAAGGCAACGATGGGCAATAATCCGTATTATCCGGAAGATGGCGATTCCATCTGGTGCGTATTTGACCGTGACGATAATTCCAACGAGGTTCTTCTGCGCGCCAAACAGTCAGCTCAAAAGGAGGGCTATCATCTAGCCTACTCCAATCCATCCTTCGAACTATGGTTCTTGTTACACTTTGTAAATCAGCAGACAGAGGTCGAAGATTGTCAGGCATTGATTCGCTTGCTGAAACAGCCAAACAGAATCCCCGATTATGAGAAGAACAGGGATTGCTTTGACGTTTTGAAGCCTTTGCAGGCAACTGCAATTCAGAGAGCGAAAGTTCGTACCGAACAGATTCAGAATCAAGGCATCGAGCCGATTTCACGGCAGAGCAACCCGCTGACAACGGTTTGGGAACTTGTAAAGTATTTGAGCTCCAAGATTTGAACTGCATCAATTTGAAAATATAGCAAAGCCCCCAGGCTGGATACAAAATCCGGCCTGGGGGCTTTGCTTATTTCTTTGGTAACCGATCAACCACAGCCGTCAAGCAAAAATAAAACTGGAGCCAAACCCGGCTCCAGCAAACTTCAAATTTTCTTTTTTGCAAATGTCAGGCAGTTTGTCCGACTACGGCAGCAGATCATTTAAGAACGCGTGGTCATTTGGATCATGCTCCCGGCCATAAAGATGCTCTGCAATCTCGTCCAGTAAAAACCGGAAATACTCATACGGCTTCAAATTGTTGGTCTGGGCTGTTTCTGCAATGCTGTAGAGAATCGCACTGGATTGTGCTCCTCTGGGAGTGTTGAGCACCATCCAATTCTTGCGCCCAACTGTAAAGGGGCGGATAGCTCGCTCACTGGCTTATTCTTATATGCAGATAAGCAACGTTTGCTTGACATTCTCTGCGGTCATACACTTCACTCCTTGCTGTTAGCTGTCACAGTGGACGTTTCCTAACTACAAGGGCCGCATTGCTTACTTCGGTAAGCAATGCGGCCGCACATTCTGAGCTTATTGTCAAGTATTTAGAAGAAAAAAATCCCTCTATACCAATTTCTGCGTTGGTGTAGAGGGATTGCCTATTTAACTAAGTGACGTTGACTATGGCCTCGGCTGGCTTCTTGCAGCTCGTTGTTACTGCGGCTTTCGGATCTCCCTACTCTCCGTCTGCAAAACCTCCCCGAGTAGGAACAAGAACTTTCCTCCCATGTAACCGCCACATGATATTGTCAATATCACTTCCTACTGCCAAGCGCGTAGTGGTCTCTCACCACTTAGTTGTTGCCCATGCCTGGCACACTACGCCAGAAACCCGGCTCATACTTGACGTATAGCCGGGTTTCTTGAGAGGCTAATATCAATGACTGTTTTATAGATTGTGACCAAGTTTGTCATTACCTATATTTCAGAAGTTCCAGCATACTATGTTTATTTAGCTTGAACTATCACTTCTCCCTGACAATGAAGCAACTGAATCTCTAGTGTGCCTGGGATTCGCTGCGCAAATTGCGCTGGCTCTCCATCAATAGTAACGGAGTAGTCCGAATATTCCTCATTCATCACGGCTAGAAGTAAGCCTCCCACTCGACTGGTTTTATACTGAATTCTAGCGCTGGAATAATCGTTAGAAAAGTGCCATTCCTCCAGCCAGGTGTCAAACCCAACCGTTACGTTACCCGGCTTATAGTATGAATGATACCACACCACAAGTGGAGAGGATAAGCCACTGAACTGATGGAACCATCCTCCTCGCTCACTTTCAATTTGGATCAGTTCAAAGGTGTTATAGCTGAAATCCGTCTCTTGGCTCCAGGCATGCAAGGCTGTTTTGGCAATTTTCTCTGCAAATTTCCCATATCCCAAATCCAGCATG
>ENA-OPCL01001992-OPCL01001992.1-human-gut-metagenome-genome-assembly--contig:-NODE-1992-length-14118-cov-2.284505_pt1 | contig 14118 bp, 8 predicted proteins | sample MGYA00241251_ERZ501482 | MGnify/ENA primary metagenome ERZ501482 (study PRJEB25962, sample SAMEA2042581) | human gut metagenome | biome: human gut; feature: human-associated habitat; material: faeces... | reverse complement strand
AGGCAGTGCGGTCAAGAAAGAGCCACACAGTGCGGTAATTAAGAGAGCCTTTATCAATGTCTTAAAAAATCCGATTATTATAGGAATTGTACTGGGACTGCCGTTTTCATTACTGCATGTGCAGTTCCCGGTGATTATTAATAAGACGCTGACAAGTATCGCGCAGACGGCGACACCGATAGCGCTGATTGTAATCGGTGCGGGTTTTGAGGGCAGAAAGGCAATTAAAAAGATTAAGCCGACAGTCATTGCAACCTTTATAAAATTAATCGGTATTGCGGCAGTCTGCCTGCCGATAGCTGTGGCTATGGGATACCGCAATCAGGAGCTGGTGGCAATTCTTATTATGGTGGCATCACCGACAACCGTGAGCTGCTATATTATGTCGGAAAATATGGATAATGACGGTGTGCTGGCATCCAGCATCATCGTACTTACGACGTTATTATCATCTGTTACGCTGACAGGCTGGATTTACCTGCTGCGCAGTATGGGATTGATTTAATCGGTGTACATAAAACAGTTGAAATGAAAACAAGGCTATGATATAATGACCTTTAGTTTATAAACAAAAGGAGGTATTGTCGTGAAGCATATTAAGACAATCAGCAACCGCGTATTAAAGGATACAATGAAGCACGGCGGATGTGGCGAATGCCAGACATCATGTCAGTCAGCTTGCAAGACTTCTTGCACAGTAGGTAATCAGAGCTGCGAAAACAAGAATAACTAGTTAGATGAATAAGGGGCTGTCTGCTAAGATATTCAGAACGATTGCGTTACAGGCTCTGTACAGGATATGCCGGGATATTGAATCAGATGATGGTATTTTCTGTAGCAGGTATGTGACATGGTTCTGATGATTTCTTGGTGTGACAGCTTCTTTATTGCATGGCAGTTTTTCTGAGTGCAGCGAATTAAGAAAAGAAATGGAAAATTAGAAATGGTACATCAGTATAAAAATAATGGTTATAACATCGTGCTGGATGTCAACAGTGGTTCAGTACATGTTGTAGATGATATGGTTTATGATATCATCGCACTTTATGAGAAGATGCCGCTTGATACAATTGTTGAGGAACTTGAAAACAAGTATCCGGAAAATGATATCAGAGAGGCTTATTCTGAAATAGAACAGTTAAAAGAAGCAGGACAGTTATTTACAGAAGATATTTATGAAAATTATATCGATGCATTTAAAGACAGACCGACGGTTGTAAAGGCACTCTGTCTGCATATTGCGCATGACTGTAATCTTGCCTGCCGCTACTGCTTTGCAGAAGAAGGCGAATATCACGGCCGCAGAGCGTTAATGAGCTTTGAAGTCGGTAAAAAAGCGCTTGACTTTTTAGTTGCCAATTCCGGTTCCAGAAAGAATCTGGAAGTCGATTTCTTCGGTGGAGAACCGACAATGAACTGGGAAGTTGTAAAACAGCTTGTTGAATACGGAAGAAGTATTGAAGAAGCGAACAACAAAAAGTTCCGTTTTACGCTTACAACCAATGGAATCCTGTTAAATGACGAGATTCTTGAATTTGCAAATAAAGAAATGTCCAACATCGTATTAAGTATCGATGGACGAAAAGAAATCAATGACCTGATGCGTCCGACAAGAAACGGACACGGAAGTTCTTATGATATTATCATGCCGAAGTTTAAGAAAGTTGCAGAGAGCAGAAACCAGATGAATTATTATGTAAGAGGCACCTTTACGCATAACAATCTGGATTTCTCAAAAGATGTTCTGCATCTGGCAGATGAAGGATTTGAACAGATTTCCGTAGAACCTGTTGTTGCACAGCCGACAGATTCATATGCAATCAGGGAGGAAGATATTCCTTATCTTTGTGAGCAGTATGACATGCTTGCAAAAGAACTGGTTAAGAGAAAGAAAGCCGGCAACGGTTTTAATTTCTTCCATTTTATGATTGATTTAAACGGCGGTCCATGTGTGGCAAAGAGATTATCCGGCTGTGGTTCGGGCTGTGAGTATCTTGCAGTGACCCCGTGGGGAGATTTTTATCCATGTCATCAGTTCGTTGGAAATGAAAAGTTTCTGATGGGAAATGTTGATGAAGGAATCACAAGAACAGATATCCGTGAAGAATTCAAAAACAGCAATGTTTATTCTAAGGAAAAATGTAAAAAATGCTTTGCAAAGTTTTACTGCAGCGGCGGCTGTGCGGCCAATTCATACAATTTCCACGGCAATATCAACGATGCTTATGATATAGGTTGTGAATTGCAGAGAAAAAGAATTGAATGTGCGATTATGATAAAAGCAGCACTGGCAGAGGATTAAACGGACCAAAATGAACAATGTGGAGAAGGAGTAACCGCAAAAATGAAGTATAACATGACAAAAAAAGTCTGCTACTCCATCATCATTGCAGCCATGGCAATCGGATTTACACTCATTGCTATCTTTGGTATTGATGAAAATGGTTCAGGTAGTGCAAAAGACATCAATCTGGGTCTGGACTTAGCAGGCGGCGTAAGTATTACTTACGAAATTCAGGAAGACAATCCTACATCACAGGATGTCGATGATACGATTTACAAGCTGCAAAAGCGTGTAGAGGGTAAGAGTACAGAATCACAGGTATATAAAGCCGGTGATAACCGTATTACAGTTGAAATTCCGGGTGTTACGGATGCCAACGAAATTTTACAGGAACTTGGTACACCGGGTTCATTGGAATTCCTTGATTCAGACGGCTATACAGCATGGGCAAACGGCGAAGAATACACACCGCTGCTTACAGGTTCTGATGTGAAGGGCGCTCAGGCATACACAGATACCTCATCAAGCTCATCCAGCTCATTTGGTGTACAGCTTACATTTACAGATGAGGGTTCTACAAAATTTGCCGAAGCCACTAAGGCAAACTTAAATAAAATTATTTATATTGTATATGATGGTGAAGTAAAGAGTGCGCCGACTGTACAGTCAGAAATCACAGGCGGCACAGCTTCCATTACCAATATGGAATCTTATGAATCAGCCGACACACTGGCAACTTTCGTAAGAATCGGTTCAATTCCGCTGACCTTACAGGAAGTTAGTTCTAACATCGTAGGTGCACAGTTAGGACATGATGCGATTACGACCAGCCTTTATGCAGCAATTCTCGGTCTGGTTTTATTATGTGTATTTATGATTGCAGTTTACCGCATTCCGGGCGTTGTTGCAACAATTGCATTATGGATTTACACAGCAGGTGTATTAATTTTAGTAAGCGTATACGATCTGACACTGACACTGCCGGGTATCGCAGGTATTATCCTCGGTATCGGTATGGCGGTTGATGCAAATGTCATTATTTATACACGAATCCGTGAAGAAATTGCAGCGGGCAGAGCCGTTGAAGGTGCGATTACAACCGGTTATAGCAAGGCGCTGTCAGCGATTGTCGATGGTAACGTGACAACACTGATTTCCGCAGCTGTTCTTTATATTTTCGGTTCGGGTCCGATTAAGGGCTTTGCAACGACACTGGCAGTCGGCATTGTGGCTTCAATGTTTACGGCACTTGTAATTACAAGAGTGATTATGAAACTGCTTTATAACTTTGGATTTACCGATCCAAAGTGGTATGGCAAGACTGTACATAAAAAGACCTTTAATGTACTTGGTATCAGAAAATGGTGCTTTATCGGTTCAATCGTTGTCATCGTGGCAGGATTTATCGGTATGGGTGCATTTTCCGCAGCCGGTAAGAAGACTTTAAATTACAGCCTTGAATTTGTCGGCGGTACAACAACAACCTTTACATTTGATAAGGAATACACACAGGCAGAAATCGAAAATGACATGATTCCGATTATCAAAACGGCTGCAAATGTAACGGAAGTACAGCAGCAGAAGGTACAGAACAGTACAAAGGTATCCTTTAAGACAAAGGATTTAACATTAGACCAGCGTGAAGCAATGGAAAATGCAGTAACTGCAAAGTATCCGGTTCAGGATGGTACAATTGTAGAATCTGATACAATCAGTTCATCTGTCAGTGCAACGACGAAGCGTGATGCGTTTGTATCCGTCATTATTGCAACCGTTTGTATGCTGATTTATATCTGGTTCCGTTTCCGTGATATCCGCTTTGCGGCAGCCGCTGTTATTGCGTTGATTCACGATGTATTGATTGTGCTGACTTTCTATGCACTGGCAAGAGTATCTGTCGGAACAACGTTTATTGCATGTATGCTGACAATCGTCGGATATTCTATCAACGGTACAATCATTATCTTTGACAGAATCCGTGAGAAGTTAAAGAGTGCCAATGCAAAGACCGATATTACAGAACTTGTAAATTCTTCAATTACATATACATTTACAAGAAATGTCAATACGACACTGACAACACTCATTATGCTGGTATGCCTGTTAATCTTCGGCGTTGCATCTGTAAAAGAGTTTGCGGCACCATTGATTGTGGGTATTCTGGCAGGTGCTTATTCGTCAATCTGTATCACAAGTGCATTGTGGTATATCATGGGCGGAAAGAAGCGCGGTATTGTGAATGAACAGCCTGTAAAAGCAAAGACTTACGAAGACGGCGCGCAGGTTTAAGACACACTGAGCAGTAAAAGTAAATTTGAGAAATCTGACAGGGGATTCTAAATAAAGAGTCCCCTGTTTTTTTAGAATGGAGAGCAAATGAAAAGTAAGTGGCTGGTATATGCCAAAAAAGCGGATTTTAAGGCGATAGAGCAAAAATACGGAATTGACCAGGTGATTGCGCGGATTATGCGCAACCGTGACGTCTGCACCGACGAGGAAATGCAGATGTATTTAAACGGCAGTATCGACGGACTGCACGCACCGGAATTGTTAAAGGATGCACAAAAAGCGGTAGATATTTTAACGGAAAAAATCGCACAGCATAAAAAAATCCGGATTATCGGGGATTACGATATTGACGGAATTTGTTCGATTACAATTCTTTATAAAGCATTAAAAAAGGCTGGCGCAGACGTGGATTACGTTGTGCCGCACCGGATTACGGACGGATACGGGATTAATGAACATTTAATTGACAATGCGGCTGCAGAGGGGAAAGATACGATTCTGACCTGTGATAACGGTATTGCGGCAATTCCACAGATTCAGTATGCAAAGGAACACGGGCTTACGGTGATTGTAACCGACCACCACGATATCCCGTTTACCGAGGAAAACGGCGAAAAGAAACTGCTGACGTCCTGCGCCGATGCAATAGTAGACCCGAAACAGCCGGACTGTGAATATCCGTTTGATAAAATCTGCGGCGCGGTTGTGGCATACAAGGTCATGCAGATTTTATATGAAAAACTGGGACTGGACAAGACGGATTTTAAAGAATATACGGAACTTGCGGCAATCGCAACGGTCGGCGATGTCGTGGATTTAAAAGATGAAAACCGTGTCATCGTAAGACAGGGGCTGGCATGGATTGCAACGACAAAAAATACCGGACTGCGGGCGCTGATTGAAGCCTGCGAGCTGGATGCGGCTCATTTATCGGCATATCATATCGGATTTATTATTGGACCGTGTTTAAATGCCAGCGGACGGCTTGACACGGCACAGCGCGCAATTGAACTATTGTTATGCACCGAACCCGGTAAGGCGCATGAAATGGCACAGGAATTGCGGGAATTAAATGAAGAACGCAAAAATATGACGGATACGGAAGCGAAAAAAGCAATTGAAATGGTCGAAGGAACGGATTTGTATGAAGATAACGTGTTGGTGGTGTATCTGCCGGAGTGCCATGAGAGCGTGGCGGGGATTATCGCAGGCCGTTTAAGAGAGCATTTCTACAAGCCGTCGATTGTCATTACCGATGCGGCGGACGGCGCAAAGGGTTCGGGGCGCTCGATTGAAGGCTATAATATGTTTGAAGAAATCACAAAATGCAAGGAACTGCTTACAAAATTTGGCGGACATCCGATGGCGGCGGGCTTATCCCTGCCGACGGAAAATATTGATTTGTTCCGTGCGAAACTCAACCGCCAGCAGACGTTGACAGAAAAAGAACTGACACCGGTGACCTGGATTGATGTTCCGATGCCGGTTTCGTATGCAAGTAAAAAGCTGGTGGAACAGCTCCGCGTACTAGAGCCGTTTGGAAAGGGCAACGAAAAGCCTGTTTTTGCCGACAGAAAGCTTACGGTGCGTTCCGCCAATATGATTGGAAAAAACAAAAATGTATTAAAAATGCAATTGGAAGATACGCACGGACACGTTGTTGATGCAATTCAGTTTAAGGTTGAAGAAGAAGATATGCCGCTTCGCGGAAAAGAAATCTCCATTGTGTATTACCCGGATATTAATGAATTCAGGGGAAATCAGACATTACAGTTTATCGTTCAGGAATGGTGCTATACAACTTGATATTGCATAAAAAGTATGCTAAGGTAAGGAACGAAAAAAGAAATGTAAAGGAGAAAAGAAAATGAGAAAAGGCATAAAAGTAACCGCACTGCTTCTTGGTGCAGTCCTGCTTTTGGGACTGGCGGCATGCGGTAAAAAAAATGTGCAGAATCCGCAGACAACAGCGGCAGGCAGTGAAAATACAGCGGAAACCACAGCAGTTTTGAAACAGCAGATTAAAGTAGCAGCATTAAAAGGTCCGACGGCAATCGGCATGGTACAGCTGATGGAAAATGCCAAAGAGCAGACTGCTAAAAATGATTATGAATTCCAGATTGCGGCGACGGCAGATGAATTCAGCGCAGACCTGATTAAAGGCAATGTAGCGCTGGCGGCGCTTCCGTGTAATGCAGCAGCAACCCTGTATAATAAGAGCAATGGTAAAATCAGGATATTAGGAATTAATACGCTGGGTGTTTTATCAATTTTAGATACAGGCGATTCGGTGCAGACAGTTGCAGATTTGAAGGGAAAGACCATTTATACAACGGGAAAGGGAACGACACCGGAGTATACCCTGCGTTATCTGTTAAGCAGTGCCGGATTAAATCCTGACAGTGATGTGACAATCGAATTCAAATCCGAAGCGGCAGAAGTAGCGGCAGTCATGGCAAATGCAGGCACGGAAGAAGTGATTGCAATGCTCCCACAGCCGTATGCAGCAACGGTTTTAATGCAGCAGCCGGATACAAGACTTGCACTCGATGTCACCGAAGAATGGGAGAAGTTAAACGGTTCAGACAGCACCGTTGTTACAGGCGTTCTTGTGGTGAATACCGAATTTTATAAAAACAACCGTCAGGCAGTCGATGATTTCTTAAAAGAATATAAATCATCAGTTCAGTATGTAAACAGCAATGTGGACGGTGCGGCACAGCTCGTTGAAGATTTTGATATTTTCAAAGCGGCAGTGGCTAAAAAGGCAATTCCGAAGTGTAATATTACATTGATTACAGGACAGGAAATGCAGGATAAAGTTGAAAAGTATTTAAAGGTACTTTGCGATGCCAACCCGAATGCCGTAGGCGGTCAGATGCCGGATGACGGGTTTTATGTAAAATAGATAGATCTGTAAAAACAGTATTTATAGAGGTATTTGCAGGTATATTTTCAGATAAAAACACGATAAATAAAAACAGCCGTTTTTTCGGTGGCATACCCGGTCAGAAATCCTGCCAGATAAAGCACTGTAAACGGCTGTTTTTGCATATATGAAACATGCATTTTAATGTGTGTTGCGGTTGATAAATTCCGTACGGTATTTGGAATACATAATTTTCTGGCTGTTGTACAGACTGTAATAGCCGGATAAAAGATAGCTTACGGCAATACAGAGCGCACAGTATTTCATGCCCGCCATATCAAACATTTCAATCGCAAGAATCAGTGATGTAATCGGACAGTTTGTGACACCGCAGAACACACTGACCATGCCGCAGGCGGCACAAAGCCCCGCAGGCAGACCGAAAAATCCCGATAAAAAGCTGCCGAGTGTCGCACCGATAAAAAGTGTCGGTACGATTTCACCGCCCTTAAAGCCACCGCCGAGCGTGACGGAGGTGAAAAGGATTTTCAGTAAGAATACATACCATGCACAGCGGGCTGTGAAGCTTGAGGCAATCACAGGCGCACCTGCGCCTAAAAAGTCCGTTGTCTGAAAGATGAAGCGCAGTGCAATCATCAAAAGTCCGGCAATAAAAATGCGGATAAATGGATTTTCAAAATAAGTTGTATAAAGTCTGGAAGCTGTATGCAGTGCCACGCAGAACAGAATACTTACGCAGGCAAATAATACGGACATTAAAAGCATTTTGCCGCCGGAAGCGATTGTAAAATCAGGCAGTTCACCAAGTGCAAAATGTGTTCCGGCAATGCCGAAATATTTTGCAATGCTCTGCGCCGTGAGTGCAGATACCACACATGGTACAAGTGCTGCGTAATACATCACACCGACACTGATGACTTCCATCGAAAAGACGGCAGCGGCAATCGGTGTGCCAAACAGAGCGGAAAAACAGGCGCTCATGCCGCACATAATCATAATACGCGTGTCTTTGTCATCAAAGTGCAGGAGCTTGGCAAAAAAGTTGCCAAGCGAACCGCCGACCTGCAGTGCCGCACCTTCACGTCCCGCGGAACCGCCGCAGAGGTGTGTCAGCAGGGTGGAAAGAATAATTAACGGCGCAACATGTACCGGAACTTCGTCATTGGACTGGATAGCCGTAATGACAAGGTTTGTTCCGGTATTGCGGGTTTCCCCGGCGAGCCGGTAGCATAAGACAATCAGCAGTCCGGCAACCGGCAGTCCGAATAAAATCCATGGGTTTGTTTCGCGGAATACCGTGACCAGTCCCAATAGTTTATAAAAAAATGTACCGATAAGTCCGAGGACAACACCGCAGACAACCGAACAGGCAAGCCATTTGATAAAAGTCGTCACCGCAAACATCAGGCGGTGCAGGACAACCTTTATTTCATCTGTGTTAAAGTTTGTTTTCATGGTTTTGTCACGACCTTTTTACTCATATTGCTGTTGTGATAAGCCGCGTCCATGGTGACATCCTTCGTAAACCATGACGGCGGGATATAAGCATTGGCTTCCTCAATGGATTCAAATTCAACTTCGGCGAGTGTCAGTCCCGAAAACACACCTTCAAATAAATCCAATTCAATCGTTTTCCCTGTTCCGTCCGGGATTTCATAGCGTTTTTTGGTGATAATATTGCCGTCTGCCTTGGCAAGCAGATGTTCATAGGACTCCGCTGTCAGCGGCAGGTTGTATTCTTCGCGTGCCATCATCCCACTGCCTTTATAGGTCAGATAATAGGAATCGTTATCTTTTCTGACCCGTACAACAGGATGGGTTGAAAGGTAGCCCTGTTCAATGACACGGCAGTGATAGTCCTTTAAATTTGCCGGTACTTCCGATACCAGATATTTGCGTTCAATTTCCATAATATTCTCCATTCCGCAGGCATTTTAATGCCGGAGAAATCGCGAACGGAATTAATTAATTCCGTTCTGCGATAAAAAGCGGATTTGTGACGCCTGCGGCACAAATCGCTGTGTGAAAAATCTTAGATTTAAGGATTTTTCACACTATTCCTCATTCCTATTCCGACAGTTCTTCCCACTTTTCATACAGCGCATCGAGTTCTTCGGAAAGCTTCGTGCTTTCCTTGTGCAGTTCCAAAAGACGTGCCGTATCGGTACAGACCTCCGGAAGTGCGGATTCTTCCTCAATTGCTTTTAAGCGGTCTTCGATGACGGTAATCCGTTCTTCGGTTTTTTTCAGCTCATTTTTTTTCTTCTTTAACAGTGCCTGTTCTTCCTTAGAATGTTTCCAGTCCGCTTTTGCAGATTCCTTCTGGGCGTTTTTCTGTGCGGCAGAAACGGCGGAAGAAGAATCAGCCGGTTTTCCGGCAAGCGCGGCAGCTGTCAGGGCATCTTTCTTTTCAATATAATAATCGTAGTTGCCGATGTAATTGACGGTTGTCTGTCCGACCAGCTCAATAATACGTGTTGCTGTGGTATTGATAAAATAACGGTCGTGCGATACATATAAAACCGTACCGGTATACGAATTTAACGCATTTTCAAGAATTTCCTTTGAAACCATGTCCAAATGGTTGGTTGGTTCATCTAAGATTAAAAAGTTTGCGTTGGATAACATCAGTTTTGCTAGTGAAACACGTCCGCGTTCTCCACCGCTTAAATCACGGATATACTTAAACACATCGTCATTCGTAAACAAAAATGCCGCAAGGGTGTTGCGGATTTGTGTATTGTTTAAATCCGGGTAGGCATCCTGCAATTCGTCAAACAAGGTTTTGTCCGGGTCTAATACGTGGTGCTCCTGGTCGTAGTAGCCAATCGTTACTTTAGAGCCGAGCTTGATTTCACCGGAGTCGGCAGGCAGAATATCGTTGATAATTTTTAAAATCGTTGTTTTTCCCGTACCGTTATTGCCAATCAGGGCAACCCGTTCCCCGCGCTTAATGTCAAAGCTGATGTCAGTAAAAAGTGTATTGTCGTCAAATGCTTTGCTTAAATGCGAAACGCTTAAAACATCATTGCCGCTGATAACGGACGGATTCAGCTCGATATTCATTTTGTCGTTTATTTCTGCCGGTTTGTCGACAACTTCCAGCTTGTCCAGCATTTTTTCACGGCTTTCGGCACGTTTAATGGATTTTTCACGGTTAAACTGCTTTAATTTTGTGATAACCTCCTGCTGATGCTTGATTTCCCGCTGCTGGTTTAAATATTCCTTTAATTGCATATTGCGCAGAATCTTTTTCTTGTCGGCATAAGCGGTATAATTGCCGGAAAATACCGTCACATGTGTATTTTCAATTTCAATAATTTTTGTGACAATTCTGTCAAGGAAGTAACGGTCATGCGCAACGATGATGACACTGCCGTTATATCCAAGCAGATAATTTTCAAGCCAGCGGATAGACTCCATATCTAAGTGGTTAGTCGGCTCGTCCAGTAAAATAATATCCGGCTTGGAAAGCAGAAGCTTACCAAGCGCAACGCGCGTCTTCTGACCGCCGGAGAGGGTATTGACAGGCAGGGAAAAATCATCTTCTGTAAATCCGAGACCCTTTAACACACCGACAATCTCACTTTGGTACGCATAGCCGTTTTCCAGTTCAAACTGGTGGTTCATTTTGGTGTACTGGTCTAACAGTGTATCTAACTGTTCACCTGTGGCATTTTTCATCTGCTGTTCGGTTTCGCGGATTTTTTCTTCCAGTGCGATAATGTCTTTTTTTACGGAAAGCAGTTCGTCATAAATTGTACCGTCAGAAGAAAGATTCTGATGCTGTGCAAGATACCCTAAAGTCTTATCTTTAGAAATCGTGACCGTTCCGTCATCTGCGGGAAGCCTGCCCATAATGATTTTTAAAAGAGTGGATTTACCGGCGCCGTTTGGCCCGACAATCGCCGCTTTTTCCCGTTCTTCTATATGAAAAGAGCAGTCGGAAAGAATCGTATCCGTTCCGAAAGTCTTTGTGATGTTGTTGCATGATAAAATCATAATGCAAAGATTCCTTTCGTATCGTAAAGTCTTTTATCATTCATTATACATGAAAAGACAGGGGTTGTCATGTAAAAATATTTTGACTTTGCACGCGTTCTTAGTATATACTTATAAAGTTGCACATTCATTAAGTAGAAACAGATAGAGGATTATAGATGAAATTTGAAGAATTAAATATCGATGAGAGAATATTAAGAGCAGTGGAAGACATGGGATTTGAGGAAGCATCACCGATTCAGGCAAATGCGATTCCTGCGGTGCTTGAAGGCAGGGACGTTGTCGGACAGGCACAGACCGGTACCGGTAAAACTGCCGCATACAGCATTCCGATGTTACAGAAAATCGACCCGGATTTAAAAAAGGTGCAGGCAATCGTACTCTGCCCGACCAGAGAACTTGCTGTGCAGGTATCTGAAGAAATCAGAAAGCTTGCCAAGTACATGAGCGACATTAAGGTACTTCCGGTTTACGGCGGACAGGAAATTGTCAAGCAGATTAAGTCATTAAAAGCAGGCGTGCAGATTGTAGTCGGTACACCGGGACGTGTAATGGACCATATGAGAAGAAAGACCGTAAAGTTTGACCACGTTTCCATGGTTATCTTAGATGAAGCCGATGAAATGTTAGACATGGGCTTCCGTGAAGATATGGAAACGATTCTTACCGATACACCAAAAGACCGTCAGACCGTGCTTTTCTCCGCAACGATGCCGAAAGCCATTATGGATATTGCAAAACGTTTCCAGAATGATGCACAGGTCATTAAAGTTGTCAGAAAAGAACTGACGGTAGAAAATATTGAACAGTATTATTACGAAGTTCGTCCGAAGAACAAATGTGAAGTGCTTTGCAGACTGATTGACATTTATAATCCGAGATTATCTGTCGTATTCTGTAATACAAAGCGCCAGGTAGACGAACTCATTTCCGATTTAAAGGGCAGAGGATACTTTGCCGACGGAATCCACGGCGATATGAAGCAGGCACAGCGTGACCGTGTGATGGCAGATTTCAGAAACGGAAAGACTGAGATTTTAATTGCAACAGATGTTGCGGCAAGAGGCATTGATGTGGATGACGTGGATATTGTATTCAACTACGATTTACCGCAGGACGAAGAATACTATGTACACAGAATCGGAAGAACAGGCCGTGCGGGCAGAGAAGGTCTGGCACTGACATTTATATCAGGAAAAGAAGTTTATAAGTTAAAGGATATCGAGCATTACTGTAAAACAAAGATTAAGGCAAAGCCGATTCCTTCATTAGATGATGTAAAGAATACAAAGCTGGAAGTGCTTTTTGAAAAAATTAAGGAAACCATTGCAGAAGGCGGAATTTCTGATATGATAGAAATGGTTGAAAATCATGTCAATGATGAAGATTATACTTCAATGGATATGGCGGCGGCGCTTTTAAAAATGGTTATTGGCGATTCGCTTGACAGAGATGATGATGTGGAAGAAGTCCATTTTGATATGTATGAGGACGATAACCGCATGGTACGTCTGTTTATCAATGTGGGTAAGAAAGATAAAATCAAGCCAGCCAATATTTTAGGTGCGATTGCGGGCGAGAGCGGTATGCCGGGTAAATTAGTCGGTGCGATTGACATGCTTGACAATTATACCTTTGTAGAAGTCCCTGCAAAACATGCCGATAAAGTATTAAAGGCAATGTCCAATGCAAAGATTAAGGGCAGAAGCATTAATATCGAAAAGGCACAGGGCGGCAGAAAGAAGAAGGGAAGACGCAAGTAAATCATGAATGCGGCAGAGATTGAAGAACTGCTGATTAAGCTGGTGCAGATTCCGGCGCCGACAGGCAGGGAACAGAAAAGGGCAGAATACATTACAGACTGGTTAAAGGAATTGGGATACCACCCGTTTACAGATGCGGCAGGCAATGTCATTGTGGAAATGAAGGTGCAGGAGGGCGGTTATACCGTACTTATGGCACACATGGATACCGTGTTTGAAGATGTAGACATTTCTGTAGTAAAAAATGCAAACATCCTGAGTGCGCCCGGAATTGGCGATGATACGTGCAATGCCGCCTTTTTAATGGCGGTAATGAAGACACTTATCGGGCAAAAAGGTAGACCTTTAAAGAATCTGCTGTTCGTTTTCGACACCGGTGAAGAAGGACTTGGCAACTGCCGCGGAACACGACAGCTCATGCAGGATTATAAGGATAAGGTAGATGAGGTTATTTCATTTGATTTAGGCAGTGATGCGGTTTGTGTCAAAGCGGTCGGCTCAAAACGCTACCGTGTGACAGTGACGGCGCCGGGCGGACATTCATTTCACGCCTTCGGACAAAAAGGTGCGATTGAAACGGCGGCAGAAATTATTCATGAAATTTACCGCATAAAGCCCTGCGAAGGCACGCAGACAACGTATAATGTCGGAATGATAGAAGGCGGTACCTCGGTCAATACGATTGCACAAAAGTGTACATTTCTTGCAGAAGTGCGCTCCGATGATGCACAGGCACTGCAAAAGATTGACGGACAGCTCTGCAATATTTTTGATTTTTTTAATAATGCAGAGGGGTTTGCTAAAGTGCAGATATCGTATGAACTGACCGGTTTCCGTCCGACAGGAAACGGTGTACCCGAAGCGGCACAAAAGGCACTTGCGGATACGGC